>OGII01000130.1_pt1 | contig 70759 bp, 54 predicted proteins | sample 1571701 | NCBI WGS metagenome assembly OGII01 (sample SAMEA2581950, study PRJEB24529) | metagenome | biome: Human gut stool | place: China | collected 2011
TTGCCGTTTTACCAACGCCAGGCTCACCTATCAGCACCGGATTATTTTTCTTACGGTTATTTTGATTATTGATAGTTTTTCTCAATAATCAAGTATTTTCAGTTATTTCACACTACGATTTCATACAGAAGAGGTACAGAGATGACACTGCGAGACTTACCAATCGGAAAAACTGCTACAATCCGCTCTGTCGGGGGAGAGGGCGCACTGCGCCAACACTTCCTCGATATGGGTCTGATTCCAAAAGGCGAGGTTACCATGGTGAAATATGCTCCCATGGGCGATCCGATGGAACTTCGGATTCACAGCTATGAACTGACCCTGCGTTTAGCGGATGCAGAAAAAATCGAAATTGAGAACATTCGGGATGCAAAGATGATCCCTCCAATGCCGGCTCCGGATGCGGAAACCCTTCCTCATCCGGGACTCGGAGAGGGCGGACGCTTCCACGAGAAATCCACAGAGAACCCACTCCCTGACGGGACAATCCTGACTTTTGCACTTGCCGGAAATCAGAACTGTGGAAAAACCACCCTGTTTAATCAGCTGACTGGCTCAAACCAGCATGTCGGAAACTTCCCAGGCGTGACTGTCGACCGAAAAGATGGAGTGATCCGAAATTACAAAGACACCCTCGTGACCGACCTTCCCGGCATCTACTCGATGTCGCCCTACTCGAGCGAGGAGCTTGTGACCCGCGACTTCGTCCTGCGCGATCACCCGAAGGGAATCATCAACATCGTCGACGCGACAAACATCGAGCGAAATCTCTATCTGACGATGCAGCTGATGGAGCTTGACATTCCGATGGTTCTCGCATTAAACATGATGGACGAAGTGCGAGCCAACGGTGGTTCCGTCATGATCAACAAGATGGAGGAAATGCTCGGAATCCCGGTGATCCCGATTTCCGCATCCAAGAACGAGGGAATTGACGAGCTGATCTCCCACGCCGTCCACGTCGCAAAGTATCAGGAATGTCCAAGAAAAATGGACCTGTGCGATGTTAATGACGACGGTGGTGCGGTTCACCGCTGTCTGCACGCAATCATGCATCTGATTGAGGACCACGCCAAGCGCGCCGATATTCCCCTGCGCTTTGCCGCCTCAAAGCTTGCGGAAGGCGATCCACTGATCTTAAAAAGTCTGCACCTCGATCAGAACGAGCAGGAGACACTTGAGCACATTCTCTGCCAGATGGAGAAAGAGCGCGGTCTTGACCGTTCCGCTGCGATCGCCCACATGCGCTTCGATTTCATTGGAAAAGTCTGCGATGCCTCGGTTGTTCGACCGAAAGAAAGTAAAGAACATCTGCGAAGCGTACAGATTGACCGCATCCTGACCGGAAAATATACTGCAATCCCCTGCTTTGTCGGCATCATGGGGCTCGTCTTCTACCTGACATTTGGGGTCATCGGTGCTTTCCTCTCGTCGCTCCTCGATGCAGGCATCTCTGCGCTGTCCGACCTCGTTCAGAATCTCCTGATTGCCTGGAACGTCAGTGATGTCCTCCAATCTCTCGTGATTGACGGTCTCTTCAACGGTGTCGGCAGTGTGCTGAGCTTCCTGCCTGTTATCGTCACGCTGTTCTTCTTCCTCTCGATGCTTGAAGACAGCGGATACATGGCGCGCGTCGCTTTCGTGATGGACAAACTGCTCCGTAAAATCGGTCTGTCCGGTCGAAGCATTGTCCCAATGCTTGTCGGATTCGGATGCACGGTTCCCGGTGTCATGGCGAGTCGAACACTCCCATCTGAGCGTGACCGCAAGATGACAATTCTTCTGACTCCGTTCATGAGCTGTTCCGCAAAACTGCCGATCTATGCATTTTTCGCAAGTGCCTTCTTCCCAAAACATGGCGCACTTGTGATGGCGATCCTCTACTTTGGCGGAATCTTTATGGGAATTCTCATGGCACTCATTTTCGGTCAGACGCTGTTTCGCGGAGAAGCCGTTCCGTTTGTCATGGAACTGCCAAACTACCGCATGCCGGGAGCAAAAAACGTCGGTCACCTGCTCTGGGACAAAGCAAGAGACTTTCTCCAGAAAGCGTTCACCGTGATCTTCATGGCGACACTCGCAATCTGGTTCTTGCAGACATTCGACCTGCACTTGAACATCGTCACCGACTCGAGAGACAGCATCCTCGCCTGCGTAGCCGGTATGATTGCCCCGCTCTTCGCCCCGATGGGATTTGGCGACTGGCGGATCTCCACCGCGCTGATCACCGGATTCATGGCAAAAGAGAGTGTTGTCGCAACGCTCTCCGTCCTGTTTGGAAGCACCGCGATTCTGACATCCACGATCAGTCCACTCTCAGCCGGTAGCCTGCTTGTCTTCTGCCTGCTCTACACCCCGTGCGTCGCCGCGATCGCGAGCATCCGCAGAGAACTCGGCGGACGCTGGGCCTTCGCCGTTGTCCTGATGCAATGCGCAATCGCATGGATCGCCTCGTTTGTGGTCTACCTGATCGGAAGCCTGATTTGAATGATCTAAAAAAAAGAATGTGCCTTGGCACATTCTTGCGCCGAGGCGCGGTTGCTTCGGCAACGACTTTCCCGCTTTAGTTGTCTAAGATTGTTCACAGACAGCTCGCTACATATGCACGCACACATAAATCGAATGACATTCCCAAACGAAATCAATCTAGTCCCACACTCTTACTCCGCGCGATAATAGATCTTCCACCTTCCACTGCGATAACGCCAGATAAAGAACGACGCGCGCACAATCCAGTCCACAACCATCGCAATCCACACACCGATCGCTCCGAGTCCCATTCCAATTGCGACGATATAGCTCAATCCAATTCGAAAAACGATCATTGATCCAATCGAGACCACCATCGGGAACTTCACATCATTTGCCGCACGCAGAACACTCGTCAGCGTAAATGCCGACGGCCACAAAAGGATCGCACAGCCATCATGAATCAACACCAGCGTCGATGCAAGCGCAAGTGTCTCATCCGACAATCCGTACAGATTCAGAATCATCGGCATCGCTCCAAGCACCGCAAGACAAGTCACCATATTAACCGCATACGTCACCGTCATCAGCTTCTTCGTGTAATACTGCGCCTGATCGTAGTCCCCCGCTCCGACACACTGACCAATCACCGTAATCATCGCCAAATTCATCGCACTTCCCGGAAGCACGCCCATCGAGTCGAGGTTATTTGCAACTGCATTTGCTGCAATCTGGATCGTTCCAAATCCCGCAATGATACCGACGACGAGCACTCGTCCAAGCTGGAAGATACTATTCTCCACTCCGCTCGGAATTCCGATATTCAAAATCCTGTGAATCATTCTTCCATCCCAGTGAATTCCATGTGCCCCTGCATGAATGTCGAGCACCGGATTTCTCAGTCTCAGATAAAGAATCACGCAGGCAGTCATTCTCGAAATCAGAGAAGCAAGTGCCGCACCTGCCACGCCCCAGTGGAATCCAAAAATGAATACATAGTCGCCCACTGCATTCATCACATTCATCAGAATCGAAACCTGCATCGAAATTCTGGAGTTTCCCATCGATCGAAACAGCGCCGCACATGAATTGTACACTGCCAGAAACGGATAGGATAAGGCAGAAAGAATCAGATAAATCAGCGCATTCTGCATGACATCCGCCTCAATCTCTCCGTACAAAATCGAAAGAAACGGTCTGCGGAAAATCAGGCACAACACCATGATACCGACTGCGATAATTCCCGTAATCAAAAGCAACTGATCTGCCGCCTGACACGCCTTATTCTTGTCCTTCTGTCCCAGATACTGCGACGATACAACAGCTCCTCCCGTCGCTATCGCCGCAAAAATATTGATGATCAGCGTGTTTATCATATCCACCAGAGAGACACCAGATGTCGCCGCCTCTCCCGCACTTGAAACCATCACCGTATCCACCATTCCGACCGTCACTGCCAGAATCTGCTCCACCACAAGTGGCGCAATCAACCACCACAGCGCCTGATTGGAAAAAAGGGTTCCTTTTATCTCTTTTTCTCTCATAATCCGTCACACTCTTTTCCCTTTTATTCTCTTTTACGTTTTCTTTTATTTTCGTTTATGCTTTATTCTCTTTTACATTTCCTTTTATTGGTCTTTGCAAACTTCACAAACCCGCAAAATCTCTTTCACCATCACTTCCGGGTTGATTGGCTTTGTCAGATATCCAGTCATCCCGGCTTCCCGACACTCTTCATAACTCTCTGCGGTAGACTGCGCTGTCATCGCAAGAATCGGAATCGCCCCGATATCCGAAGACTCCATCGCACGAATTTTGCGCGTCGCCGTAAGTCCATCCATCACCGGCATCATCACATCCATCAAAATGATATCGTAAGTTCCCGGAGGAGCTTTTGCAACTTTCTCGCTTGCCTCCTGCCCGTTCCACGCCTGATCAACGCTTGCGCCATAATCCGTCAGATAAAACTCTGCGATCTCCATATTGATCTCATTGTCCTCCGCAAGAAGAATGTTCTTTCCGGCAAGCTCTTTTTTTAATATATCTTTTTTTGATGTGCCTTCTTTTGACATGTTTTTTTCTAAATTCTCTGTCTCCGCCCCATCTTCTGAATACATTTCAGTCTGATTTCCAATCGCAGCCGATCCATTTTGCGTATTCTTAACCTGACTCGCCTGCACATCAAGCTCAAATGGAATTGTGACGACAAACGTTGTCCCAACTCCGACACGGCTCTGAACCTGTATCGTTCCGTTCATCTTTGCGACCATCTCTTTCACGATCGACATACCAAGCCCGGTTCCCATGTAATGTGTTCGGGCATCCGTTTTTTCCTGGCTGAACGGCTCAAACAATCTGTTTTTCACAAAGTCCTCACTCATTCCGACTCCGCTGTCCGTGATCTTAAACTCATAGACAACCGTCTTCTCATCGGCCGATGCCTCCCTCGTGTAGACATCGATTGTTCCATTCGGCTTGTTATACTTGATCGCATTGCTCAAGATATTCAGCAAAATCTGTCTCAGATGAAGCGGACTTCCGAGCAGATGAACATGGCTGAGATTTTCCTGGTATGCATGATAGACAATTCCAGTCTCCGACAGTTGACCTTCGATCAGCGATGCAACCTCATTCATCAACTCCTCAATATCAAACGGCTTTCTCTCCGGAACAAAGTGTCCTGCCTCCATCTTGCTCATCTCAAGCACATCGCAGACAAGCGCCAGCAAGTGCGTGGAGGAGAGTCGAATCTTTTCAAGGCAGACATCTACCTTTTCCGGATCTTCCTTATTCCTCGCAATGATATCGACCATTCCCATGATTCCATTGATCGGTGTCCGAATGTCATGACTCATGCGATTCAGGAATTCTGTCTTTGCCTTGCTCTCAAGATCCGCCTTCTTAAATGCAACCTGAAGACGTTCCCTCTCCATCTTCTCCTGCTCATGAAACACCGAAGTATTCTTGAAGAGAATCATTCCATGCACAACACTGCGCTCAACTCCACTCTCATCATCATAAACGGGGTCCTGAGACATCAGAATCATTTTCTGAAGCCAGATCAGCGTTTTCTTTGCATCGAGTTCCCGGTACTCGACTGCAACCTGTTTTGCGCCCGTGTTAAAACGTTCCAACAGTTTTTCCGAGGAATCTGCAATTCGATAGTTCTCCATCGTCTCACCTGAGATAAACTTCCGTCGTCCCTCACAATATTCATTGTAAGAACACGGAAGCTCAATCCCGAGCTCAAAGTGGCGAGCCTCCGCATCCCGATAGAAAATCTTTTCAATCCGATCATTTGTTAGATCTACGGTATAGACCATCTCAGCCGTCTCGAGAAGCGCATCGACGTAATTGCTGTTCTCAAGGATCGACTGCTTCATCTGCTCGTAATAGCGGGTCAGCTGGCGTTTCTCAATCGCCTCAAGCTGTGCAGAGTCGCGGAAATACTCAAATCCGAGCACAAAGTGATGCAGTTCTCCATGTGCATTGGAATCACAATAGAGGATCGTCAAGCGCCCTCTTCTCATATGGTCGCCTTCCGGATACTGACAAAGATACTCGCTCTTCTCATGCGTTTTGGAGAGCGTCTTTTTCAGATATGAGAGCTGAAGCTCCTCCCAGAGTTTCTTCCTCGTCTCCGGAGTCGAAAGCTCCTGCACAATCTGTTCCACCGCTCCGGAATAACTTCCATCGTCCGCGAGGAAGAAGGACGAACTTGCACGCAGTACCCGGTACTGATCCTGCTGTCCATCGCAGTACACACAGTCCGTAAAGGAAAATCCTTTTTCTTTTATGAACCTGAGAACACTCAGATTGATCTGTTTCTCCTTTATCGCCTCCTCCATCTTCGCCCGGTTCTTGTCAATGTACATGTTCTTATCCGCATAACGGAAAAGTTCTCTCATCGTGCACTCTGGGAAATCATCCGACAGTGCATATCCCGCCGCATAACTGATCGGCATCTCCGGATGTCCCTTCGAGTACTCCGCCATATGCGTCCGAATCTGTGCCATGCAATTCTGGACTTCCTCATGGTTCAGACCATGCAGAACTGCAAGGAACTCATCTCCGCCATTTCGCCCGACAAAATATTCCGACGCAAGCGCCTTTCTCAGCTCCACCGCAAAATTTCGAATGTACTCGTCTCCTTTTGCATGTCCCAAGCTGTTGTTGATCGTCCTCAAATTGTTTAAGTCAAAGACACAGAGCGCAGTCGCTCCATTCTCCCCCGCAAGCTCGGGTGTGCTGAGAATCTCCTCGCACTTATTCTTATTCGGAAGACCGGTCGCCTCATCTAAATAGACCTTGCTCTGCAAAATTCGGTTCATCGCCGCATATCGCAGAGCTTTAACCAGCTCAATTCCGATCAGAATCACCAGACCGATCGTATCCAATACCACGACCTGTTCAAGATAACTCAGCGCAGTCGCCTTTTTCTGGGAATACGCCTCCGCCAGTCCGGTCGCCTCATCACAGATGCCAAAAAAGGCTTCGCTCTCCGCAATGATGTCGGTATTCTGGTATCCCACCTGGCGCACCTTCAAAATCTCTTCTCTCACATCATCAAAATCTGCACTCAGCTCTGTCAACTTGTGCTGAAATTGTGCATCATTGAGGCGGACAAGATTCCATGTATCACTGCCCTCTCTGAGTCCCACAATAAAAGATGCCACGCTCTCAATCATCTCATCCTGCGGGAAACCCGCAATCTCCAGCTTTATAATCTGCTGTGTCGTTCCTCTCACAAGTCCGGCATAGTTTACGACGCGGGCAGTTCCCTGAATTTTTCCCACAATCGACATAATGCAAAAAAACAGTACAATCAGTACTGTCGTCAAAACCGTCATCCCGCCACGAACCAGATAAGAGAGTTTGTTCTGTTTCTTTTTCGTTGCCACGTTCTGTCTCCCGCATTTAATTCTTACTGTTCACGCACACGTGCCCAGTAACGGAATTTGCCGTGGTTTCACATTTAAATACGGCAAATTCCCGCTACCACCACGTTATCTCACGGCACTTTCGGTTCTAAAAGTGCCTACCTGTAAACAGTAACATCCATTTCTTATTTACATTTACATACTCAACTTAAATTTCATTACCATTTAAACTTTATTACCATTTATCTGTATCTGTTCTGTATCTTTTTATCTGTTCCATTTCATTCTAGTAGATTTTTTCTGTTTTGACAAGATCGTTACCGTTCTTAATACATTTCATAATTCCTTGCACAAACTCTCTGTCTATTGCTATTTCTTAGCGCATATGATATTCGAAGACGTTAAACCGAAAAAAAAACAGAGCGTTTTGACTGACTGCCGAAACGCTCTGTTTTTATATTTTGGGATAGTCCCAATCCCTATTCATTTTAATTTTCGATAATAGGCATAAAACATCAGTGAGGTGGTGCAAACAGCAATGGTGTCTGCAATCGGCTCTGCCAGATAGACACCAGTAACTGCGTCCGGACACAGGTACGGTAGCAGAAAAAAGAGCGGAATGAGCAAGATAATTTTCCGCCAAATGGTGAGAAAAATCGCTTTCGGAGCTTGATCTATACGCTCTCTCCTCTATTGTTCTACTTATTATCATAAAGCAGATACAGAGAGAGCGGAAGATGTTGGTCAATTTATGAGTCACTTATAAATTTCATAGTATAATCCGAACTATATATATTGGCATATTAAAAGAGCCCTTGAGAAAATAGTCTCACAGGCTCTTTCTGTATTGCTCCGGGGTCATGCCCTCGACTTTCTTAAATACTTTTGAAAAATAGGTGCTGTTTTCATAGCCGAGCAGATCGGAGACCTGATAGACCATCTTTCCCTCCGCAAGCAACTGTTTTGCCCGTCGGATTTTCTGGCGATTTACATACGGGATAAAGTTCTCGTTCATCACGCGCTTGAAAAAGGAACTCAGATACGGCTCCGACACGCCTATATAGCGCGCAACATCGGTAAGCTGAATCGGAGAGCTTAAATTCTGTTCAATGTAATTGAGCGCCATCTCAATGATGTCGGACTCTGATTTTTTCTGTCTCGTAAAATACGTCCCGGCAAATTGTTTCGTAAACTCTTTCCACCAGATGCGAAGATCTTCAAGGTTTGCCATGTTCACAATCTTCCGATAATGGCGTCTGCTGTCTGCGACCTCAAGTTCATCGATCGACCCGCCAAGCTGGGCGGACTTATCTGAAAACCGGCTCAGAATCTCAATCATCAGCCGTTTGATGTACGGCACTGGATAATTTTCTGCCGTCTCGATCTCATCAAAAAGCTCGGAGATGTTTTTGTCCATCTCTTCGAGTGACATTTTCTGGATTGCGCGCTCAAGGCGCTCCATATATTCTGCTCCGCCGAGAGTCTGATGTTTTTCAAACGTAAATGGAGTCTCGAGGTCAACGATCTCTTCCCTATTTCCATAAAATCCATACGCCTCGATGCTGTCCGCAAGACGGGTAAAAAATCCGGTCTCATGATCCCGGTCGCTGTACGGCGTAATTCCGATATAACACCGGTTTGTGATGAAAAGTTCAATCTGTCGTTTAAGCGATTCAACCTCCGCTTTCTCCGTCCCCTCACGGATCAAAACAAGGAGTTTGCCCTCCCACATCAGGGCGAGCGTATGCTTCCCGAGTCCCTGATAATACTGGGTGGCGACCGTCTCGATCAGCTTCATGTCCGTCATCTCTTCCGCATATTTCCACACCATATAGAAACTCAGACAGCATCCGCTCTGGAATTCTTCAGGTATGTTACGAACTCGCTTTCGCATCTCATAGCCGGTCTGGGCAGCGGATTTCTGTTCTGGTACAGATTTCTCCTCAACTTCCATCTCAGGAAACGAGTCTCTCAGATGTTTGAGAGAGGCGAGAAGCTCCTCCTTCGAGAGTCCGAATTTTCGGATGTAGTCGACTGCCCCGAGTTTCATCGCCTCCTTCACGGTGTCAAAATCATCGTAACAGCTGACAACAATCGTCTTCACCGAGAGATGACGACTGCGGATGATTTTTAAGAGTTCCAGACCGCTGATTTCCGGAATATTCAAATCCAGAAACATCAGATCCGGATGACCACTCTCAATCTGTTGCAGAGCCTCCCTGCCGTCGCACGCATCCTCAAGAAGTGCGATTCCAAGCTCCTCCCACGGAAGCAGGGAACGCATTCCAACTCTCGCGAGAAGCTCATCCTCAACAATCAGCGCTTTCATTTTCATCCCCCTTTTCCTCAATCGCCGGAATTCGTAGCGAGACTCGGAATCCGCTCTCGATCTCTGTGTCGATCGCAAGGCCGTAGCCCTCTCCGAACAATCCGGTCAGTCTCTTGTGAATATTAGGAAGACCGATTCCGGTCAGTCCCCGTTTTCCCGGCTTTTCGCGGTTTAAATCAAGCGTTTTTCCCCTGAGTCCCTCGCCATTATCAATCAGCGTCAGCACAATATCTGTACCCTGATTTTCCCCGCGAAGCGCAATCACACCGCACTCCACATGAGACATTCCGTGAATAAACGAATTCTCGACAAGCGGCTGGAGACAGAAACGCGGAATCTGGTACTTTCGGATGTTTTCCGGAATTGAGAAAAAGAACTGAACCTTGTTTCCAAAGCGGATCTGCATGATTTTTACATAGGCATTCAGGATGCGCACTGCATTTCCAATGCTCTCCATCTCCTCATCGCTCTTATACGTCTCGCTCAGCAGAACGCCAAGCTCCGACAGCACATCTGCGACCTCCTCATCGTGATTCATCGAAGCCTTCCAGCGGATCGCATTCAACGTATTAAACAGAAAATGAGGATTGATCTGTGCCTTGAGCGCATCGAATCTTGCCTTCTCCTTCATCACCGCTTCCTGTCTCACATCCTCCATCAGCTTTGCGATTCTGTTCTGTGCGCGGATCATCCCGTTCTCAAGAGCCTGCGTCTCAAGGAAACGATTTTCCTCGAGTGTCAGCTTCTTCGGATCGTTCTGCTCAATCCAGTCAACCTGTCGCGCAAAGAAGAGAATCGGGTTTGTGATGTACCGGCTGATCATCAACATGATTGTGACAATGGCAATGCCTGCACCTGCCATAAACAGAATCACGACCAGCTGAATCTGCTCACTCTGTGCAAAAATTTCATGATAATTTCCGACGTAAACAACCTGATTGTTGCTCGAAGTCAGATTTGATGAGAGCACATAGGCATTGCCGATTTTTCCCTGCTTTTCACCGGATTTTCTCCAAACCTCGATCGTCTTCTCCGCGATCTCCGGCGAGAGTTCCTCGGGACCGGATGCGATAATTCTGCCGTTCTGGTCACACATGAAGACCGTTCCGCCTCGATAAACCGAATCGGACGAATTCTTCGCATTTCCGAAAAAGACATCTCTCGGAATCCGCACAAGCGCATAGCCGAGCGCATTTCCACGATAGCGCACGAGTGCGCGCCCAAAGCTCACATATCTTCGATTATCCTTGTAATCAAAATACGGCGTCATCGCACTGTCCCAGTACGGAATCTGACCACTCTTTTGCATATTTTGATACCAGTCAGTCTCCTGATATTTTTCCGGAATCTCAGCGATCCTTGTGGAACTGATCTTTTTTCCGTCGTTCATAAAAATCATCAGCTCCGCCTCGATGCTTCCGAGGGTCGAGACATTCGTATTGAGGATCATCCCCTCGATCTGTCCGACCACGCGATTTTTCGCATATTCATTTTTTGCATTATAATAATTCTTCAAAAACCGGCTGTTCTCCATGTAGGTAATCATCGTACTGCTCGCATAATTTGAAAGCAGAATCGCACTGTCAATCTCCTGCACATTCTGCGCAAACATCATCTGTATCGCTTCCTCAATCCCGGAGTCTGTCTTTTTCTTCAACAAAAAACAAAGGACAGTCAGAGCGAGAAAGAGGGGCAGCAGAATGTAAAGCGTCACACTCTGAACCATACTGCGCCAGATGCTCGGCGCAACCTTCCTCTCTCTCATCTCTAACTGTCTCCTGAAACGTCAATCTATTCGGTCTACTTATTCTGTCTGTAAATCCACTGGTCTGCTCAATCGTTTTTCTTTGCCACCCCGATCAAAAGCTCTGACTGAAAACATCTATCCTCGGATGGGATGTTCTCTTGCAAAAATCTCATCCCTTAACGGCTCCGGCAGACAGACCACCTACGAGGTTGTCCTGAACGAAGACGAAGAAGACGATAACCGGAATCAGGCTCAGGATAACAGATGCCATCAGCGGTCCCCAGTCGGTCGAGTACTCTCCGATGTAATCGCGAATACCAACCTGAACGGTCTTTTTCAGCGTGGAATTGATGAACGTATTTGCATACATGAACTCATCCCAGGACATCAGGAAGCAATACAGCGTCGTCGCGGAGATACCCGGTTTTGCCATCGGGAAAATCACCTTGATAAACGACTGAAATCTGCTACATCCGTCAATCAGCGCCGACTCCTCGATCTCCCACGGAATCTGGAGGAAAAACGTACACATATTCCAGACCGCAAACGGAAGAACGAACGAGCAGTTGATGATGATCAGACCGGTATGCGTATCAACCAGTCCCATATTTTTCATGATAACATAGTAGGGAATGGAAAGCAACACGCCCGGAAACATTTTCGTGAACAGGATACTCAGCTTCATTTTCTCCGCTCCGACAATGTTGTAACGGCAGAATCCATATGCCGCCATGACTGCTAAAATCATCGAGATCACAGTCACGACAACGGAAATATACGCGCTGTTTAAAAAGTAGCGCACGAAATTCGACTGAAACAAAACTCGCTTAAAATTGTCAAATGTAACGTATTTCGGTATGATCTGATTCATATCATAAATCTGCTCCGGCGACTTTACAGAGGTCATCAGAACCCAGATAAATGGCAATACCGAGCACAGGGCAATCAATGATGCCATCACATACAGAAACGTCCACTCACCCTTTGTCCGCTTCATCTCTCTACCTCCTGCCTTCCCGATCTGAAGAAATCATCTTTACATAGATCACAGTCAGAATCGCAATCACGATGAAAATCACAACGGAAGTCGCCGCTGCATATCCAAACTTGTGGTCCACAAACGCCTGACGGTATGCATATGTATACATAATTTCAGTACTGTCAAGCGGACCTCCCTTTGTCAGAAGCCAGATTGCATTGAAGTTGTTAAAGATGGAAATCAGATTCAAAATAACCGCAACTGCCATCGGCTCCTTGATGTTTGGAAGCGTGATGTAGAGGAAGCGTTTCAGCTTTCCTGCTCCGTCAATCGCTCCGCTCTCATACATATCGTAAGATACGCCCTGAAGGGCTGCAAGAATAAAGATCATCAGAAACGGCGTGCTCTTCCACACATTTGCGACGATAACCGCCGGCATCGCGCTCGTGACATTTCCGAGGAAAGAATATCCCTCCTTCAGGATTCCGAGGCGAATCAGAATTGCATTGAAGACACCAATTTTCGTATCGTAGAGTGCGCTGAATGTCAGTGCACTGATCGCTGCAGGGATCGCCCACGGCAGAAGTGCCATTGTACGGAATACACCGCGTCCCTTGAGCTTCTCATTGAGGATCAGCGCTACTCCCATCGCAAGTGCAAGCTGGATCACGATGTTCACAAGTGTCCACACAACTGAGTTCATCACCGCATTGCGATACTTGGAATTTGCAAACACAACGAGATAGTTCTTGAGTCCGGCGAATGTCCCGAAATTCGGGGCATTCGCCTTTGTCATATCATAGTTCAGCAAGCTGATCCAGATTCCCTGCAAAAGCGGGTAAACGCTGAGAAGCAGGATTGCGAGGATTGCCGGTGCAATCAGCAGATAACCGTGAATATTTCTCTGAAACGAGTACTCATCAGGTCTTCGTTTCTTTGTCTTCTCTCTCATAAAAGCGCCTCTATCATTCTTAACCGTTCTAGTAGTTTTCGTTGACAAAGTCATTCAGTTCTGCTTCCAGCTCATTCAGTGCTTCCTCAGAAGTCTTCTGATCGAAGAACACTTTCTTGAACGCATCTACAACCTTCTGATCAACAGAAGCGGCATTCTTTACGCGCGGTCTCGGAACGGTGTAAGCAGACTCGTCGATGAAGACCTGATACTCCGGATTCATCTCCAGAATCGGGGTGTAATCTACATCACTTCTTCCAGGAATTCTTCCCTGCTCCGTCATGACATAGTCACATTCCTTGCTCGTCAGGTAGTCAACAAATGCCCATGCAAGATCCGGATTTGCGGTGTTTGCATTGATTGCCATATTGTATCCACCAAGGCAGACAGCCTGTACGCTTCCCTTCGGCATCGGAGCCAGACCAAATTCCATATCCGGGTTGCCCTTCTGGATATTCACATAAGCCCAGTCACCGCAGACAAAGAAGAGACAGTCATCAGAGACGAACGTCGTGTATGCGGTTGCCCAGTCGGTTGCATCCTTCATGCCCTCTGGGAATGCGTGATACTTCGTGTGAAGACCAGTCCAGAATGAGAATGCTTCTTTACCAGACTCGTTGTTGACGGTTACGACCGGCTTCTCTCCGCTTGTATCGATCACATCGTTTCCATTCTCAAAGAAGATGTTGAAGAGTGCGTATCCATCGAGACGGGTGGAAATTCCGGAATATCCCTTCTCTGTTGCAAGTTTGATATCCTCCTCAAGCTCATCCCAGGTCGTCGGTGCGCTGTCCTTTCCGATCTCGGTCAGGATTCTCTTATTGTAATAGAGTCCGGTGTTGTTGTAATACCACGGAACGGAATAGTAATTTCCCTCATAGAGTCCCGACTCGAGCGGTCCCTGAAGATACTTGTTGTCCGATGCTTCGATCTTGTCATCGAGTGGCATGATCAGTCCCATTGCTGCCAGATCAATCGGCCAGCCGGAGTTGTCGAGTGCCACGACATCCGGTCCGGAACCTGCCATTGCGGTCGTCGTGAACTTGCTGATCAGCTCCTGACCTGCCAGTCCCTCAATCGTGACCTTCGTGCCCGGGTTCTGCTCCTCAAATGCCTTCGCCGCTCTCATGATCGCCGGATCGTCCATTCCCGTGAACGAACTGTTTACCATCACGGTAATCTCTCCGGGTACGCTTCCGTCTGATGCCTCAGCCGACTCTGATCCGCCATTCTCTGCAGACGACTTCGCTACTTCCTGTTTCGTCTCCGGTGCTACCGCCGATTTTCCTGCGCTTGCTCCCACACAACCGGTCAGTGCGCTCACTGCCGTCAGAGTTGCCATTGCCAGTGCCAGATGTTTTTTCATACCAACTTCCTCCTGTCATTTTCGCTCCCGGAATCTGAACTCTCTCATCTCAAATTCTATTTCTTCCAAATCTGATTTAACTGTTTCAGATCGTATTCGTTTCAGATTCCGGGAACTTTTTGTTTCCACCGTTTTTCTATGTGCCTATTATAGAAAAATCCTTCGACAAAAGGAATGGCGGTTTTTTTTCAATTTTTGCTTGCTTTTATGAATTATTTTCTGTATGTAATTTTTTCACCAGTTTTCTGCGTTTTGTGATTAAAATTTAGCCGATCAGCATCTCGGTCAGCACAGCCTTCCAGCTCTCTGGAAGCTCAAGACCCGTAAGAGATGCCAGAATTTCTTCTTTCGTGTAGTCTCCTGCAAAGTACTGGTAGACATTTTTCTTCTTCACGATGCTTCCCTGAACCTGATCAAGGAACTCAAAGACTCTTTCGTTCAACTTCTCACGCGATTCTTTTGCAGTGCAATCGTCTGCTCCCGGAAGCGTCACACTCACACTTCTTCCTGCCTCTAAAAGCTCTGTCGTCAGTGTCAGCGTTCTCGTCTCGGAATCATACTCGCTCTCCATCGCCTCACTCGAAGCAGTCAGCTCTATCTTTGCAAATCCACGCAGACGAAGAACATAGCGGCGTTTCTTAGGCACAACCGAGAGATCTCCTGACGGACGAACTTCAAGTGTCACTGCCTCATCCTTCCAGCTTAAGGAAATCTCTGTTCTTAAGCACACACCATTCTCATAGTCAAATCCTTCTCCGCCATCCTCAAACAGCGTGTAGGTGTTGTCCTGTCCCGGGAAAACAAGAATCTCAAGCGTCTCCGGATTATCGATGCAATTATCCCCGGTATCCGGTGCCATCGGAACAATCGCGCCCGCCTTTGCGAGAACGCCCTGACGGTCAATGGGTCTGCTGATCGTCGTGTAATGTCCCTTCGGACCTCCGTGGCGAACTACACCATTGTCAAAATCATACCAGTTTCCAGCCGGAATCCATGATTTCTCCGTCGTGTATCCGGTCTCGTGATCGGTCGGATGAACCATCGGCTGAACGAGAAGTTCTGTTCCGAAGAAATACTCATTTCGGCAGACGTAACTTCCCTCCTCCATCGGATAGTAGTAGTAGGCCGGAACAACAACCGGAACCATCTTTTCATGGCACTGTGCGTTCATCGTATAGATGTACGGCAGAAGGCGATGACGCAGACGCAATGATTCTCTTGCAAGATCATCATACGGCTTCGGATAACGCCACGGCTCTTTTCCGCAGAACGGGTTGCTGTTGCTGTGAAGGCGGTTGATCGGGGAGAAGACACCAAACTGAATCCAGCGCACATACAGCTCATTATCCTTGATTCCGTTCATGTGACCGCCGATGTCATGGCTCCACCAGGTGTAACCGACGTTCGATGCTGTCGCCGTAAAGTATGGCTGATACTGAAGTGCATTCCACGTCACATGCGTATCGCCCGAAAATCCGATCGGGTAGCGATGACTGCCGAGACCACTGTAACGCGACAGCATAACTCCACGCTTTCCGGTTCTCGTCAGATCAAAGTGATGATAGTGGTTCAGCATCCAGATCGGGTCCATTCCCTCGACTGCCGAGATCTTACCCTGTTGCCAGTCCATCCACCAGAAATCAACTCCGTTCTCCTCGTTCGGATGATGCAGGAAATGGAAGTAGGCGCGGATAAATTCCTGATTTGTGAAATCAAAGCGAACCGGATACTCCGACTCCGGATCAACGCCCATCGCCTTTGCCATCTCCGGATATGCCTCCTCAAACGCGCGCACACCGTCCGCCGGATGAAGATTCAGCGTCACGCGGTAGCCGTGCTCATGAAGCCATGCCATAAAGCCCTCCGGGTCCGGGAAGCATTCGTTGTTCCAGGTATAGCCCGTCCAACCCTTTCCGAATTTCTCCGGAATGTCGACAAGATGCCAGTCCATATCCATGACAACGACAGAGAACGGCACATGCTCTCTCTCAAAACGCTCAAGAAGCTCGCGATATGTCTCCTCGGTGTACTTCCAGTAACGGCTCCACCAGTTTCCGAGCACATATTTCGGAAGCATCGGCACAGCACCCGACAGGCGGTAAAAATCATGAATCGCATGGAAATAATCACGCCCGTATCCGAGAAAATACACATCGACACAGCCTTTCTTTCTCGGCGTTACCCAGCCGTCCTCCTCCATGATCAGGGACTCGCTGTCATCAAAGAACGTACGTCCGCTCGTATCGCAAAGGCCCATGCCGAGATCGACATCTCCATCCTCACGGTTCGTCTTTCCCCCCGTCGTGCGCATGCGCTCAAGCGGACCGGAGCCTACATACCACTCACCGTCACAGCGGTCAAGCGTTCTCGCCGTTCCTTTCAAATTATGCTCTCTCGCCGGATCACCATAGTCAGTTCTTCCGTAATACCATCTTCCGCCGTAGTTCGTGAACGCATACTTCACATCAATATAGAGGTGGTTCGGGCTGAACTCCTTCTTATCATACACAAGATGAAAATACTCGGTATCGATCTCAAGACAATTCTCCTGATCCCTCACTGTAAATTTCGGAGTCTCAAAATCACGGTTCCACACGATCTGAGTCGGGCGATCCTCAAACTCTCCAGTCTCCGAGTACTCCATACGAAGCATCTGGGAAGTCAGCACCGTAAAACGATACTTGTCCCCCTGCACGACCGATTCCGGACGACATTTTCCATTCAGTTTCAGACAAAATTGTTTTTCCATAACGTTCCCTGTCTCCCTTCTTTTTCATTCAGCCTTATCGCTATTACTGTTCATGCGTTGCACAAACGATAATGGATTTTGCAAAATCTCCCTTTCATATTTCTATAAACTTTCCCATAAAAATCTAATCCTATCGTACCACGACTCCCCCAAAAAGTCGCCATTCATTTTTCACCTGACCCTGCACTTTTTTCACCTCTGAAAAAGATTCTCATAAAAAAAGCTGGCAGGATTTCTCCCACCAGCACGTTTCATTTTCTATAACTAATACACAATGATTCTGATTAGAAGATTTCAACAAAGCTAACCAGAATTACGCGCCAAATTTCCGCGAGCGTCGACTTGAATGATTTGATATACCTGGCACAGCGACAAGGCGAATAAGTCCATGCAAACCCGTGTGAAACGTCAGTGCTTAGACCGTGTATTTTACGGTCTTATGCACTGCTACGTTGAACCCGGAGCGAGAGCGCGTTTGCAGGACTTTGTTCGCCATTGGAGCTGTCTGAGATACTGTGAGATATTTTTATTTCTCAATACCTCTATCGCTCAGCAACTCCTCGACCGTCAGATACGGCTTCTCATACCCCAACCGACTGCAAAGCTGCATCACATACGGCTTCTGGAGACACGCTTTTTTAAGCGCCTCCTCCTGCTCAAAGACTTCCTCTGCTCTTCCATCTGCAAGCACCGTTCCATGCGCCATGACAATCACGCGCTCGAAATTCTCTGCGACGAAATCCATATCATGAAGAATCGCAATCACAAGTTTTCCGCGCTCCGTCAGACTGCGGATGATCGACCCGATAATCCGTCGTCCGCGCCAGTCCTGCGCGATTGTCGGCTCATCGAGAATCAGCACATCCGTGTCCATCGCAAGCACGGACGCGATCGCCGTCATCTTTCTCTCATACATCTCGAGATCGTAGGGATTCTCCCCCTCTTTTCCGGCAAGCCCGGTCAGCTCAAGCGCCTTTTTCGCCTCGCTCTTTGCGCGCTCCGGGTCCATTCCGATATTCAACGGTCCGAACATCACCTCATCGAGAACGTTGTACTTGAAAATCTGATCATCCGGATTCTGAAACACATAGCCGACATTTCCGGCAAGCATTGCAACGGTTTTTCCCGCCATGTCCTCCCCGCGGAAATAAATATTTCCAGACACCGGCTTTAAAAGTCCCTTGAGTAGTTTGACAAGCGTCGTCTTTCCGGCTCCATTCTGCCCGATGATCGCCGTCGGTCTGCCATCAAGGTGAAGATTCAGATCTTTGAGAATCGGAACATTCGCAAGATACGAGAAATCAAGATGCTCAATCCGAAACATTTCCATGCTCCTCTTCACGGCATCGTCTGCGCTGTTCGACCCATCTAATCCATTCGATCCACTCAATTCACTCGATGCATGTTTCGCCTGCATCACTCCAACCGCTTCCTCAACCGTCACCGGATATGTGCCATCCGGAAGCGTGACATTCTCTGCACGGCAGATTCTCGTAAATGCCGGTGCCTGAACACCGTAATCCTCAAGATTTTCCATCGAAAAAATCTTCTGTGGCGTATCAAATGCGATCTGCTTTCCCTGATGCAGAAGCAAAATCCGACTGCAATATGCCGCCAGTTTCTCGATCTTCTGCTCAATCATCAGAATCGTGATCCCCGACTTTGTCAACTTCTCAACCGCACGGAAAACTTCCTCGCTTCCCTCCGGATCAAGCTGGGAAGTCGGCTCATCAAGCACCATCACATCCGGTCTCATGACGAGCACACTCGCGATTGCAACACGTTGCATCTGACCACCTGACAGATCAAACGGATTTCGTTCGCGGTACTGCCAGATATCGAGCAGTTTCAGCGCCTCTTCGGCACGCTTGTGCATCTCCTCCCTCGGCACGCCGAGATTCTGCATACCGAATGCAACCTCATCGTACACCGTATCCTTTGCACCCGAGAGCTGATTAAACGGATTCTGGAACACGAGTCCGACATTTCCACACATCTGCGCAACCGGTGTATTCCCCGCTTCCTTGCCATTGACGATGACTTTTCCACCGTAAGCACCTTTATAAAACTGGGGAACAAGTCCAATCAGTGCCTGACTGAGCGTGCTCTTTCCGGCTCCGTTTTCCCCGATAATTCCGATGAATTCTCCTCTTTCCACAGAAAAAGTGATTCCATCCAGAGCGAGTTTCTCTGCGTGCGGATACTGATACCGCAGGTTTTCCACTGTTATCACAGACATTCCATAACCCTCCAAATCACGGCTACCAGAATCAGCGCACCGAGAAGAATCGTGATCTCCCGATCCCCCTTATGTTTCGGTCTGTCCTGAAGCCAGGTTTTCTTTCGGTTTGCACCGAAGCCACGCACCTCAAGCGCGATTGCACGCTCTCTCGTGTTGATCAGAGAACTCATGACAACCGGTGAGATCAGCGGAAGAAAGGCTTTCGCACGGGTGCGCAGATTTCCCTCCGTCTCAAGTCCACGACTGCGCTGTGCATCCATGATCGTATTCATCGTTCCCATCATCTGCGGGATAATCTGAAAGACCGAGGTAACGATATATCCGAACCGCGGAGAGAAGCCCCGTTTTTCAAGCTCATCGACAAGCTCGGACGGCTTTGTGGAAAGCACAAAGACCGCAAAAGAGAGAAGCATATTTAAAATGTTCAGCCCGATTCGCAGTGCATAGAGCAGACCCTCCTGGTAGAACTTGAGCGGTCCGATCCGAAACAGCACATTTGTATTTTTCTGGTTGAAAAGTCCGTGAATCAGGAAAATGGTCAACAGAATCGTGAAAGAAAATGCAATCAGCGGAACCGTTTTTCTTAGAATCTTTCCGCTCGCCAGAATACACAGACTGACGGCAATCAGAACACCAAACATCCAGAGCCGACCCGTGATCAGCGGAATGCTGATCGCGGTGGCAATGTACATCAATTTTGTAAAGGGATGAATCTTTGTCAGATACGTCCCGTTGTCCACAAAAAGGCTTATACTTTTCATTCTTTATTTCCTAAATTTTTTAACTATTTTGATCGATTATCGATTCGGAATGCTAGATTTTGTCCAACTTTTAATAGCTTTCAATAGCTTTTAATAACTTTTAATCCAGCGTCTTAATCTCGGAATCTGCCTCGTAAAGGTTGGTCAGCTTCTTCGGAAGTCCCTTTAAAATAAAGAATACAACGATCAGAGTGATCAGCTTGTCCGGAACATCCACAACAACCTCATCGAGCAGAGAGCCGAGCATAACCGGCATATTGGAAGCCTGCGTTACTGCAAAAACGGCATCGCCCCAGACATTTCCGGTTGTACCACCCCAGAAAATAACGTTTAACGGAGTCGAGATTGCAACAGCCGTCAGACCGGCCACACATGCAGTCAAAATTGCCTTCGGGAATGACTTCATAAATCCAAGACGCGCCATAATTCCGACCGCAACACCGATTCCCAAACTTGTGAGCGCATAAACCAACGTAATGTTATCACCGGCTGAAAAACCATAAATCAGGTTGTTTGCCGCACCACAGATCGCACCGATCAGCGGACCGCCAAGACAACCACCGATACAGGTTCCGATGGAGTCCAGCCACAGTGGCAATTTCAGCACACTTGCAAACAACTTTCCTAAATAGTTGATTCCGATGCATGCCGGAATCAGAACGATCGTAACCGCATCAAATTTCGTTTTAAACAGATTGTTCATATTCACCCGTCCCTTCCCATTTTTGCATTTTAATTTTCTTACTCTGATTTTCTTACTCTAATTTCTTTAATTTCTTACGCTTATTTACCACTTACTACCTACTACTTACTTATCGACTTCATGTTTGGCATGCTCCAGACACTCAAATGCCTCAAACGCCGTCAGGATTTCATGCTCCTCGCCGAGCGCAGTCAGTTTTTCCCCATCCGCATAGCGCCCGATATCCTCCGCGACATCACTCTTGCATCCTGCAACGACATTCAGAATCGATGCTGTCTTTACTCCACGGACCCTTCCGACTACATACAGAGACGCTGTCTCCATGTCGGATGCCATGACTCCCCGACGTGCCCACTCCTCATAGATCTGCGGATTCTCGTCGCGATACAGACAATCATGGCTTCTTCCAATTCCCATATGCCATGAAAATCCCTGCTTTTTCGCACTCTCTTTGCATGCCGAGAGGAGTTCAAAATCTGCGACAGCCGGATAGCTTAACGGAGCATATCCGAGGGAAGTTCCCTCATCGCGCACCGTGGCCTCCACAAGCACCAGATCGCCGACTTTTGCCTCCGGCTGAAGTGCTCCACAGCTTCCGATCCGAATCATCGCTTTCACTCCGGCTTTCTTTAATTCCTCCACCGCAATCGCTGTGGACGGACCACCCATGCCGGTCGACATCACAAGAACCGGAATACCATGCCAGGTTCCTCGATAACTCTTGTACTCCCGGTTAAATGCAAGAAATTCCACATTTTCCAGATACTTCGACGCACGCTCTGCACGAGCCGGATCTCCCGGAAGAACCGCATACGCAATCCCGAGATTCTCTGGAATCTGGATGTGTGGCATACGCTTTTGTGTCTCTGTGTTTCCTGTGTTCCCCATGTTTCCATTCCCCCTTTCTGCTTCTATTCATGTTTTGGCAAGTTTTTTTGATTTTCTAAATTATTCCCAAAACTTTTCCCAAAATATAGAAACAATTTACGTTTACGATAGCATTGTATCTGAAAAAAGTCAATGAAAAGGGAGGTTTTCGAGCTCATATTGTTATTATTTTAACGATAATTATTTTTCTCCTTGTCAGCCCCATTTTCTCCCCTTATACTTATTTTCAGGAGATTGTTTTTCGTGTAATTTTTTGTGTAACAACGTGTGTTTTAAATATCTATTTTGGAGGGATTTTTATGGAAAAAAATACAGATCTCTTTCTTGTCATTGATATGCAAAATGTGTATACAAAAGGACAGGAATGGGCATGCGAGGGCATGGACTCCGCCACTGCCTCGATCCTGCGCGTCTTAAATGCGGATGTCTGCCCGAATGTTGTCTTCACCCGCTATCTCGCCCCGGAATATCCCGTGGGAATCTGGAAAGAGTACAATAAAGTCAATGCCAATGTCAACGCCGATCCATTTGCAAACGAGATGATCGCGGATTTTCTCCCGTGGACTGAGAAATATCCGCTTCTGACAAAGAGTGTCTATTCCTCATTTGCAATTCCAGAGGTAAAGGAGATGGCGCACCATGCCAGAAATGTTGTGATTTCCGGCGTCGTCGCTGAGTGCTGTGTCCTCTCTACCGTTCTGTCCGCAATCGATGAGGGATGCAAGGTAATCTATCTGACAGATGGCGTTTCCGGTCTGAGTCAGGAGTCAAGACAGGAAACAGAAAAGATCATCTCCTACTTTGCTCCCCTGCACACTGAACTCATGACCGCAGACGAGTACATTGAAAAATGCCAAAAAGAATCTGAATCCACCATCCAGTGACAATTGCATCTTTCCCCATACATTCTCAAATCTTTGCTCACACACGCTCACTTTGGGCAGACGGTCAGTCTCCGGATATGACCGTCTGCCGTGATCGAATACCGGCAGAACAGAAACTTATTTCGGAAAAACGATCTCTATTTCTCGCTCTTCTGCGTCTCCATCCACTCCTTGAGTTTCTCTGTTACCGTTCTCGCAAGGTGATGGTCTGCTCCCGATGCAGTCACACCGGCAACGAGACTTCCCTCTCTCGCAATTCCCGGGAAGTAGAAATCGCACTGCTCTTTATCTCCGGCATTGTTCACAAGAATGCCTTTTTCTTTTCCCTGCTTTGCAATTCTCATATTCAGAGATGCATCATCGGTTATCGCAAGTGCCATCTTTCTTCCGTCAAGGTCAGACAGCGTAAACGGGCGATGTTTCCAGAGAATCTTCCCCTCTGTCTCAAGCTGTCTCATCGCAGTACAGCCCTCCGGCGCAATCACCGTCACCTCCGCGCCAAAGTCTGCAAGCACAGACGCTCGGCGCGACGCGATCTTTCCTGCACCCACGATCAGAACATCAGCACCATTCAGGTTAAAGAACAGCGGAAAATATGCCGTCGGTGTCTCTGACTCCTGTCCCTCCTGCTTGTTCGTGTCCTCTGCGTTATCCGCATTCTTCTGAGCCTGAGTCTCCTGATCCGATGCCTGTTCTTCCCGACTGCGAATCGCCTCCCGGTAAAGCTCACTGTCCTTGACAACGCGGTCCGACTTGATCTTCTCAACCGGAGCATAGTGCTCCTCCTCGGTGTCTGCAAGAATCACTGACGCAATGCCGGATGCTGTGTACTCGACAGCATCCGCATAGACCGGAAGTCCCATCTCGCGCACGGTTCTTGTCGTGTACGGTCCGATCGAGATAATTTTCGCGTCAAACTCTTTTTCCTCGAGCATGTTGCAGAGTGCACGCGCCGCAGAACTGCTTGCGACTGCCACATAGTCAACCTGATGGATGATGCGGTTGAGTTCTTCTTTTCTTCTCGTGTCGACCCAGGTCTCATAGAGCGGGACATCATCAAAATCGATGCCTGCTTCTTTGAGCTTTCTCGGCAGAACCTCAGATCCCTCTTTCGCACGCATTAAAAGAACTCTCTCATCCCCGTTCAGCGTCGGAATCCACTCTCTTGCGAGATCCGTTCCAGAGAAATTCTCCGGAACAAAGTCGCAGCGGAATCCATGCTCTTTGAGCGCCGACTCGGTCTTTCTCCCGATTGCCGCAAATTTCAAATGCATCAGACAGCGCAGATCTCGGTCTGCACGGCGCATCGCCTCAAAGAAGAGGTCGACACCGTTACTGCTCGTAAATACAAGCCACTGATAGCTTCCCATATTGTCGAGCGCCCGGCGAACCTGTGCATTGTCGAGAAGACGGCTCTCAATCAGGCTGACGGCGATTGTCTCTGCTCCAAGCGGGCGAAGCTCATCCTCAAGCTCCTGTGAGATGTAGCGCGTTCCGGTCACAAGCACACGCTTTCCGGAAAGCGGACGACCAGAGCCGAACCACGAAAGCTTTTTCTCAAGACCAACGACCGGTCCGACAACCGTGATCGCTGGCGTCTGGATTCCACAGCGCTCTGCCTCCTCTGCAATGTGGGCGAGATCAGAAAATGCTACTTTCTGATTTGCCGTTGTTCCGTTCTGGATAACCGCAGACGGCGTGTCTGCCGGCTTTCCGCCCTCAATCAGACGACGGGAAATCTCACCGAGATGGCGCAGTCCCATCAGGAAGACGAGCGTTCCCTCCTCTTTCGCCAAAACCTCATAATTTAAGGATTCCTGCGCCTTTCCTACACCCTCATGACCGGTAATCACATGGAAGGAAGAAGCGAGCTTGCGGTGCGTCACCGGAATTCCGGCATAGGCAGGCACGCTGTACGAAGAGGAGATTCCCGGAACGATCTCAAACGGAATTCCATGTCTCGTCAGCTCAAGTGCCTCCTCGCCACCGCGTCCAAAGATATACGGATCTCCTCCTTTCAGACGAACGACTGACTTGCCGGTCATCGCGAGCTGTACGAGGAGCTGGCTGATCTCCTCCTGCTTCATCGAGTGCTGACCGGAGCGTTTTCCCGCATAGATCAGTTCTGCGTCAAGGCGGGCTTCATTGAGAATCGATCCCGAGATCAGGTTGTCATAGACAATCACGTCAGCATTGCGGACACACTCAAGCCCCTTTCTCGTGAAAAGTCCCGCATCTCCCGGGCCTGCGCCGACGAGATAGACCGGACGGAAACGCACCTGAATCGCAAGACTGTCCGCGAGCTTCTCTGCAATCTCGAGTCCACCCTCAAGACCCTCCGCACTCGTCGCAATTTCCGGAAGCTCCACTCCACCTCTGCGGAATACCGGATGCACACCGTCTCTCGCATACATAACCGTCATCACAAGCTTGTCGTCCTCTTTCCGGCAGTACGCTCCACACGGCGCATTACAGCTTCCGCCGAGAATCGTCAGAAACTCTCGCTCTGCGCGAAGTTGAATCGCTGCCTCCGGCGAGTGAATCGCCTGCATGATCTCACCGAGTTCTCCATCGCGGATCTCAAGTGCCAGAATTCCCTGCCCCGCAGCCGGAATAAAGAGTTCCTTATCGAGATATTCCAGATGCAGATCCTCCGGATTCTGAAGCTCAAGTCGCTCAAGTCCGGCAGCCGCAAGAAGAATTCCGTCGTACTCTCCATTTCTGAGTTTTTCAAGGCGGGTCTGCACATTTCCGCGGAGCATCTTTGTAAAGACCTGTGGATTCAGACTACGAATCTCAATCTGACGGCGCAGACTGCTCGTTCCGATCACACTTCCGGCCGGAAGTTCTCTCGCCGGGATTCCACTTCTCGTCACAAGCACATCCGATGCCTCCGCGCGCGTAAGCACAGCGCCCATCGCAAGTCCCTTAGGAAATTCCATCGGCATGTCCTTTGCGGAGTGCACGGCAAGATCGATCTCATTTCTCAGCAGTGCCTCCTCCAACTCTTTTGTGAACACACCCTTTCCTCCAAAGCTCGTCAGCGAACGATCGAGAATCTTGTCTCCCTTTGTGCTCATCGGAATGACTTCAATTTCCAGATCCGGAAAACATTCTTCCAGTTTTTGCTTTACCATCTCCGTCTGTACCATCGCCAGACGGCTTTTTCTCGTCCCAATACGAAGTTTCATACGCTTACCTATCCTCTCATTCCCGTAATTTTTCAGGCAGACTTCAAGTTCACACCTGCAACACCCAACTTCTCCAAATCACATTTTTATCTCTAATATCCGAATATCGGACATTTAAATAAGTTTTTCTCTGTGAAAACGAAAAACGCTACTCCAGTCTGCACTGCCGGTTCCCCCGGGCTGACGGACAACAGTAGCGTTCTCGTTTCTCGTTTTTTACTTTATCGTTTTTCGATTTTTCTTCTGTGCGATTTACTCCAACAGCCCAAGATGCTCCATCGCATACCAGATTCCGTCCTGCTCAACCGTCTTCGTGCAGAAGCTCGCATACGGCTCAAGCTGTGGACTATGCTTGCCCATCATGATCGCATTTGGAACATGCTCAAACATCGAAAGATCATTCGTGCTGTCTCCAAACACATAGGCGTCCTCAAGCGTCAGACCATAGGCTTCGAGAATCCGGTCAATCGCATTGGCCTTGGAGTGACCTGCCGGCACACACTCATAAAATCCATTTCCGCGATCAATCACATCGATGTCCAGACCGAGTTTTCGGAAAAATCCTGCCCGATCACTCTTCTCATCCGCAAGCACACAGAATTTCTCCACATCCCCGCAGGACTCACCCCAGTTCATCGAGCGAAGTGCAAAGTGAATACTCTCGCGAATCCGTCGTCCCTCCGCAAAACGAGAGTCCGGACTCGGCACATAACAGCCTTCCTTGCCCTCCATGAGTCCGTCCATATCGGCATCCTCAATCGCCTGACAGATCATCCGGCGCTGTTCCTCCGGCATGACTCGGTGATATAAAGGCTTCCCATCAACCTCAATATAGGTTCCGCATCCGCACAGCCATCCGTCCGGCTCGACCATCTGCATGATCTTTCCAAGCTCGCTGTAAGAGCGCCCGGTATTGACAAATACCAGATTTCCGCATGCGCGGGTGCGCCGGAGTGCTTCTTTTGCGCTCTCCGGCACCTCCCTCGTCACCTCGCTCATCAATGTTCCATCAATATCAAAAAACAGTGCTTTTCTACTCATTCTTTCCTTACATTTACTTTCTTTTTTCACTGCCTACGTGTTGCTATTATTTCTTTTTTGCGATTGTTTAATAGTTATCATAGCTATTTTTGTACTTTATTTTACAACTGCATTGTCCTTGATGAAATCAATTACCTTGTACATCATTGCAGTCTGGTTCACTGCCTCTTCGCCATAGCTCTGCTCAAGGGTTGCAACATCCATACCGTACTGGTTTGCGACTGCCTCCTTATCGGCATCCTCTGCCTGAAGACCCTCTTTCTCTGCAATCGCCTCAGCCATCAACTGCTGTTTGATTGCATTCTCAGCAGATGTTCTGAGCTGAGCCTTGAAGTCATCCTCAGTCATGCCATACAGGCTTGCATAGCTCTCTAAAGTCATGCCGTAAGCCTGCATCATGCTCTCATAATAGTTGAGCTGGTTGTTGTACTGCTGATCCACAGCTGCCTCATTCAGATCAAACTCACAGTCATTCAGAGCTGCCATGAACGCATCTTCCTCAACCTGCTGATCTGCTTCCTGCTCCTTCTGCTCCTGAAGCTCTGCAAGGTTGTCTGCACGGAACTCATCTACGGTCTTGAAATCGGATACTCTCTGAACGAAATTATCATCGAGAACTGCATCCTTCTTCTCCTCGATTGCATTCACAGTCACATCAAATACAACTGCCTGACCAGCCAGATCGCTGTTGCCATAATTCTCCGGGAACGTCAGATTCAGGCTGAGCTCCTGACCAACAGATGCGCCAACCAGACCATCCTCAAAGCCGTCGATAAACGTACCGGAACCAAGCTCCAGCTTGTATCCCTGAGCCGTACCGCCATCAAATGCAACTCCGTCCTTCATTCCCACATAGTCGATGTCAACGGTATCGCCGTTTTGTGCCGGACGATCGGTGATCTCCACATACTCCGGATTTGCATCGAGGATACTCTGAATCTTCTGATCCACTTCCTCATCAGTAACTTCGGTGGACTCACGCTTTACTTCCACGCCCTTATAGTTTCCGAGCTTTGTCACCTCGCCCTTGTCCGTGATCTCTGCCTCGGTCTCAGTAGAAGCACTGCTGTCAGACTCCGTCGCCGTCGTCTCTTTTGCCGTATCATCTTTTTTGGAACAGCCCGCTGCCAGCATTGCAACTGCCAGACCGCAAAGCACCAGTTTTACATGTTTTCTCATGATTATTCTGCCCTTTTCTTTGTCAAAAAAATTACACAGTCAAATATGTGCCCCTCAAGTATAGCATATCCGCCAGAATTTAAAAAGCAATTTGCCGGAATTCATAAATTATTCAGATTCGGGAAAATCCACCTGCTCTCCCTCTGCACACATCACCATACAACGTTTTTTATAAAAAGAAATCCCGTAACAGCAGATCTGGTCATAATCATCCTGAAAGTCTTTCGCATACATCCGATCGGAAATCTGACGGATCGCCCTCTTGCAATCCTCCGTCATATCCTGCAACGTCTTGGAATATTTTGCTTCAAAAATTGCGACACGACCATTCACCGAGTCATACACAACCACATCGCTTCGACCTTCTCCATGCTCCTTGTTTGATTCCACCTCGTATCCCGCTCCCGCAAAAATTCCTGCCAGAAATGCGTGATAAAAGTCCTCCTTATAATCATGATAACTGATCGTCTTGCGAAGCAATTTGCTCATTTCCTGTGTAAGAACCTTGTCATCCTCGCTCCACACTGCATGAAACAGATTTCCCCGATCCCAGCTTTTTGCATTGTCGTCAAACCACTTCATCACCGTGGTTTCAAAAATCTCCCGGATCTCCTTATTTGGAATTTTCAGTTCAAATATTTCATTAGACAGCCCACTTCTATCTTTCATCTTTCTGACTTTTGTCAGATATCCGGTCAGATACAGCACACTCCACAGATTCTCCTCGGAAGAATGGAGATAATCATATGTCAGATTTTCATCTACACGTTGAAGAATCGATCCACCCGCCAACAGAGTCTCCATCTTTTTTGTAATACTACTTCCCGCATAGTCAATAAAAGAGCGAATAATCGCATTATCACTTGTATTTCTCCAGTAACTTGCCGGTTGCATATTTGAATTTTTCTGAATATCAAACAGATAATTCATCACATCCCAGGGACAATACACATCAAAATCTCCAAAATGATATCCGTCATACCATTCTTTGATACAATCTCGTTTTTCCACTGCATCCGCATCGCTTAAAATCTGCGCGACTTCCTCTTGCGTAAAGCCAAAATATTCATTCAGCTTGGAATCCGTGATCGTATCAGAGACAAAATTATTCGTTCCGGTAAATACACTCTCCTTGGCAATTTTCAGACATCCTGTAATCACCGCAAATCGAAGAGACAGATTATCTTTTAGTGACGTACTCATCATCGTTTTTACGATCTCCATCATTTGCGCGTAATACCCATTACTGCTCGCCTTTGCAATCGGAACATCATATTCATCCAACAGCAAGACAACCTGTTTTTTATAATATCGGTGCATCATCCGCATCAAAAGATTCAACGAACGGCTAATTTGAGTTTCATTTGCATTTCCCGCTTTTATTTGAAGAAAAAGATTTTTATCATCTGGATCAATCTCATCAGAGTCAAGCAGATAAGTATATTCTTTATATAGATTCGCAATCTGCATCTGCATTTGATTATATGCGTTTAAAAAAGTCAATCCATCAATATCTTTCAATGAAAATAAAATCGTAGGGCACTGATTCATCCAGCGCTCACACAACGTTTTATTTTTCGTAATTTCCAAACCATCAAATAATCTGCTGCTGTCTTTGCGGATATCAAAAAAATTGGCAAGCATGCTCATTCCCAATGTCTTGCCAAATCTCCGCGGGCGCGTAATCAGCGTCACCTCCGCAGTCTCCCTCTCCAACAACTCCGAAATCAAACCACTTTTATCTACATAGTAATATCCATTTTCACGAATCTTTTCAAAATCAGAAATCCCCACCGGCAGATTCAATTTTTTCAATGCTACCGCTCCTTTCTGCCAACCGTTTAAGATAATTTTTCTACACAAATACTATCTTAGTAATGTTATATTTAGTTGAATCTCTAATCGTATATTTATATTCTTCATTATATGGGATTTTAGATTTTACAGCAAGTTAAATGATTCCAAAGAGGATAACAGATATAAAAAGGAATCCGACACAGACCTTTATGTCGGATTCCTTTTTCGTATATTTTTTGTAGATTTCTTCTATCGTTTTTCTTTTCTTGCTTTTCTTGGTATTGCTTCTCTTATCTCTTACACGATCTCTTACTTATAGAATGCCTTAAATGCCTTATAAGTATTATAAATATCCAGCTTTGCTGCCAGCTCAAACGGTGCGTGCATCGACACGATCGGCACGCCGAGATCTACTACATCAATGTCGAGATGAGCGATGTACTTTGCGATCGTACCGCCACCACCTGCATCGACTGCGCCGAGTTCGCCGGTCTGCCAGTAAACGCCGTTCTCTTCCATGATGCGGATGACTTTTGCCATCGTCTCTGCGCTTGCATCGTTGGAGGAGGACTTTCCTCTTGCGCCGGTGTACTTCGTCAGTACACAGCCCTTGTTGATGTAGCTTGCATTGTTTGCCTCAAACACATCGGAGAATGTCGGATCATAAGCTGCGTTAACGTCAGAGGACAGGCACAGGGAACGGGTGAAGACGTCTCTGACCGGAACTCCTGCCATGTCTGCAAGTCTCTCAACATAGTGCTTAAAGTAATCGGAATTCATTCCGGTATTTCCCTCTGAACCGATCTCCTCCTTGTCGGAAAGAATCGTGACGGTCGTGTACTCCGGATCCTTCGCCTCGATCTCTGCCATCAGAGCCGTATATCCACACACCTTATCATCCTGTCCGTAAGCGCCGACAAGACTTCTGTCAAAGCCGACATCGACTGCCTTCTGTGCCGGAACCATCTCGATCTCTGCGCGGAAGAAATCTGCCTCGGTGATGCCATACTTCTCATTCAGAAGTTTGAGAGCGAGCAGTTTTACCGGCTCTTTCACCTTGTCATCCACAAACGGAATCGATCCGACGATGACATTGAGCTCCTCACCGCGAAGTCCATCGGACAGCTTGCGCTCATTCTGCTTTCCTGCCAGATGCGGAAGAAGATCGCTGACGCAGAATACAGGATCGCCCTCTTCCTCACCGATGCAAACGGTTACTTCTTCTCCATTTTTCTTCGCAACAACACCATGCATTGCAAGCGGAGTCGTTCCCCACTGGTACTTGCGGATTCCGCCGTAATAATGAGTCTTAAAGTAAGCGATGTCGCTCTTCTCATAAAGCGGATTTGGCTTTAAGTCAAGGCGCGGAGAATCGATATGAGCCACGTTGATGCGGACACCGTCGCTGACCGGACGTTTTCCAAATGTTGTCATCAGAATCGCTTTCTTGCGGTTCACATAGTAAACCTTATCGCCCGGTGCATAAGATTTCTTCTCATCGAGTTCCTCGTATCCAGCCTCTTTGAGCAGTTTCAGCGCGCCGAGCACGCACTCACGCTCGGTCTTTCCTGCATTCAAAAATGCCTTATATCCCTCACAGAATGCATTTGCCTCCTCATTCTGCTCCGGTGCTTCCTTGCCGATATGCGGGAATTTCCACATCAGTTCCTCCTCGAGCAACTGTCCAGCACTCTTCTCTTTTTCCATTTCTGCCATGATATACACTCCTTTTTTACTCAGTAAATTTATGAATTCAAGTCGACGCTCGCAGAGACTTGGCGCGTAATTCTGGTCAGCTTTGCTGACATCTTCCCATCAGAATTACTGCGCACCCTCGCGGAGCGTATAACTCAGAAGGGGATTGTCCCCCTCCTGAGAAGACTTGTGATACCCCACCTAAAGAGGAGGGGGACATCCACTCTGAGTTATAATTCTTTACTGTCAAGCATCAGCGTAAACGGGCCGTCATTGAGCAGTTCCACCTTCATATCGGCTCCGAACTGTCCATGTTCAACCGTCTGCACATGAGTCTGACAGCGTTTCATGAAATACTCATAAAGGCGGTTTGCCTTTTCTGGATTTCCCGCCTTCACAAAACTCGGGCGATTGCCTTTTTTACAGTCCGCATACAGCGTAAACTGGCTGACTACAAGAATCTCCCCGCTGACATCAGTGAGTGAGAGATTCGTTTTTCCATTTTCATCTTCAAAAATTCTCAGACGGCAGATCTTGTCTGCCATCTTATCTGCGATGGCTTCGTCATCTTCCTCTGCGATGCCAAGCAAGATCAGAAATCCCTTTCCGATCTCTCCGATTGTCTGACCATCCACTTTTACACTGGCATGGGTCACACGCTGTACCACTGTACGCATCTTTTGTTCTCTTTTCTTTTTTCTCTATTGTTATTTATCGTTCTGTTTTTTGCTTCATTTGTTTTCATTTGTTGATTCTTGCAATTCTTGCATAAGCAGGAGCGATTCACGGCAAGAGGAATTCTTTCTCTACCGGAATACCATTCTCAGATACTCAAAGAGAGTTTCTGTCGCTTCTTCCCGGTAAACAATCTCCCTTGCAAGAACCGGGCGGTCTGTGATGATTCCATCCACGCCGAGCATCATCAATCTCTCCATCTCGCTCTTGTTGTTGACCGTCCACGCAAAAACGCCCTTGCCCTGTGCATGAACATTTTCCACGAGATGCCGATCAACAAAACTGCTTCGCAAACTGATGAAATCAAGGGCATCGCTCGAATAGAAATTGCCGTATGCCGCCGAGATGATATATCCCGTCACAATCTGGGGATCAATCTCCTTGACCGCCTTCAAATAACTCAGACTTGTCGAGGTGACCACACACTGCTCTTCCATTCCCGCACTCTTAATCAGATTTACAACGCGGGCGGGAAGATCGCTGTCTGCCCCCACATTTTTGATTTCAATGTTCAGGTGCATTTTTCCATGGCAGGCCTCAAGCACTTCCTCAAGTGATGGAATCTGCTCCCCCGCATAGGAATCCGAAAACCACGAGCCGACATCCAGTTTCTGAATCTGCTCCCAGGTCATCGAACTGATCGGGCGATTGACTCCCGCCACACGCTTCAGGCTTGCATCGTGACCGAGAACAACCACTCCATCCGAAGTGAGCTGAACATCGATCTCCGCGCTGTCCGCCATCTCTTCCATTGCCATCTGAATCGCTGACATCGTATTTTCCGGAGCATTTTTGGAACTTCCGCGGTGCGCCGTGATCTCCACCTGAGTCAGCAGTCGATCGGTCACGGTCGGACCCGTCCGCACCATATCCCAGATCGAAAATACGCCAATCGATGCCAAAATCGCCATCACCATCACAATTCTGCGCCGTTTTGGTGTCCCCCGTGCCGGATAGCGAAAATCCCATCGTTCTTCATGGAGATGCCTCGTCCCGTACTGGTAATAGCAGACCGAAAGCGAGGCATAACAGCCCACAACCGCCAGAATGCTTCCCGCAAAGAGAACCGCCAGCTCAATCCGATCTGCGACGCGCAGAAGGACTGCCATCGCAAGCGTCTGATCCGCATAAAAATTCACAAGAATCGCTGCAATCACAACTCCCACGAGATAGGCGAGAATCGAGACTGCGCAGACGCAGATCTCACACAGAATCATGAGTCCGGCGACAAACCGTTTCCGATGACGGGTCAGAACATGACTCCGGTGCAGGCTGTCCGAAAAGGCTTTCTGCTCAATCATACATCCATACGGCACAAACATCGCCGGATAGACCGCCACGATCAGGACAATCAGAAGAACCACAAGAAAAAATGCCACCCACGGCTCGTTCATGATCTCTTTGAGCACAAAATTCAACGGTTTTGTGTGCGTCAGAATCCTTAAAACAAAAAAGAGATTCATCAGCACAACCTGAACAGAAGTTATGACTGCCAGTTTCCAGTTTTTCTTCCAGATCTCTGTCGCGGTTTTTTCCATTCCGCCCCATAAAATATGCAAAGGGGTCAGCTTCTGATAATAGGCTGACCCCTGAAATGCAGTAATGAGTCCGGCTATCTCCAGAACAACCAGAAGCATTCCCACCGCCACAATTCCAATCAAAATCAGAATCGTCCACGGACAAAGGAAAAATCCTCCGATATTCCCTGCTGTGAGATAGCTGTATCCGGCTTTCTCAAGGGCCAGACGCACCCCACGGCTGATCAGCCGTAAATAAGCCGGCATCGTCACCATACGGTACAGAAGCTCGAACAAAAGAATATTTTTCCAGTTCTGACAGGCGATCTGCCAGGTGTCTTTTGCCAGTGTCTTCATCTTATGTCTGTTTCTCCTGTGCTGTGTCATACCCTATCCCGCAAACATCCCGCAGTTATCCTGCTTCATTTTTGCAGAAAATATATGAAACTAATATGAGACAGCACAATTTTTACTCCCAACTCTATATCCTTTATTTATCTTTCTGTTCCTGCACATTTTCCAGTCCATCCTGTCCCAGTGCCAAAATGGACTGGTTCAGAGAGAACATCTTCGCGTCAAGCATATCCACCATGTCGGCGCATGCTTTCAGCTCCGCCTCGAGAAAATCAGGAGCATTGCCCTCAAACTTATAATAAATCTTGTGTTCCAGACTTGCCCAGAAATCCATTGCGACCGTGCGAATCTGGATCTCCACCTTCGTCTCCACCGGTCCCTCCGTCAGATAAATCGGAATCGTCACAACCATATGATAACTCTTGTATCCGTTCGGTTTGGGCTGTTTGATGTAATCCTTCACATAGAGAACGGTCACATCCTTCTGTCTCGCAATCATGTCCGCAATCTTATAAATATCCTGAGTGAACGAACAGATAATCCGGATTCCGGCGATGTCACTGAGTTTTTCCACCATATTTTCAATCGTGACCTCGTGACCATCGCCTTTCAGTTTTTTGACAATACTCTCCGGCGTTTTCAGGCGCGACTTGATATGTTCGATCGGAGTGTGCCCGTAAATATGGACAAACTCTCCATTCAAAATCTCTATCTTTGTGTTGATCGCCTTGAGCGCCGAATCATACAGAAACATTACCGAGTTCCACTGGTCCAACTGGCTGTATGCATCGGGGATATTCATCTTACCTATCCCTCCTTCTTTTTTCTAAATGCATGATTTTTGCATTTGCTTTCTTTTTGTACATAAGAGCCTGCCGGACCGGAATCCCAGAGTGCAGATGATCCTATCAGGTGAATTCAGCTGCACTCTAAAGTTTCAGGCCTTTCAGCAGTGCGCCAAGACCGGTTGTTGCCTCACCGTTCTCCTTGTAATCATAGGTATTGGTCTCTTCTGCCACTTCCACATCCTCATCGAGAGCCTTGATGCTTAAGCTGATCTTGCCATCCTTGAGTGCGATGATCTTTGCCTTTACCTTCTCGCCTTCCTTGAGAACAGCAGCCGGACTCTTCACTCTCTGCTTGCTGATCTGGGAAACGTGAATCAGTCCGCTCAGTCCGTTGTCCAGATTTACGAATGCGCCGTAATCTTTCAGAGAATCTACGGTTCCCTCTACAATCTCGCCAACCTGAATGCCTGCCATCTTCTCTGCGCGCTCAGCTGCCTCTTTTTCTCTCATGACAGCTCTTGCGGACAGAACGAGTCTCTTCTTCTCCGGGTCAACAGTGATCGGAACAACATCGAGATGCTGACCGACACAGTCTTCCAATTTCTCTACATAATGAGTAGAAACCTGAGATGCCGGGATGAATCCCTGTACATCATTGATATAAGCAACCAGTCCGCCTTTGACAGCTTCCTTTACCTTCACGGTGGTTACAGTCTTGTCTTCCATCATCTGAGCCAGCTCTGCCCACTTTTCTGCATCCGGACCATCCTGTTCCTCATAACGACTATTCCGACGCTGATCAAACTCTTTATAGGATGCCTCCAGCTCGCTGGCGTAATCCTCCATCGTCTCTTTTACTTCTTCGCTCATAAGTCAAGTCCTCCTCTTTCCTCGCCGATTTAAACATCGGCAACTATGTTGTTACTGCTCATATTTGCATGACCAGCAACGAATTTTGCCGTGGCTTCGCATTTGAATACGGCAAATTCCCGCGACCATTTCGTTCTTGTACAGCACTTTCGGTTCCAAAAGTACCTACTTACATACAGTAACACTATGTTGACTTTACCACATTTTTGCCCTTTTTTCCATAGTTTTATGTGTAAAAATATGCTATAATGAACGAATGGGAAAACATACATAAATGTAAAACATTTGCATAACATTTCGCCAAATGAAACAAACTAAAATACAATGAGGACATTTTTATGAAAGACATCATGGACCTGCACAGCCACACAATCGTCAGTGGTCATGCATACAACACTCTTTACGAGATGGTTCGCTCTGCTTCTGACAAGGGACTTAGTCTCTTGGGTGTCACGGAGCACGCGCCGGGAATTCCGGGAGCCTGCCATCCATTTTATTTTATCAACTTTAAGGTCGTTCCGAGAGAACTTTACGGCGTTCGCCTGATGCTCGGATGCGAGTTAAATATCATTGATTATCTCGGAAGTGTCGACTTGGAACCGCGCTTCTTAAGAGGCCTCGACTTCGGTATCGCCAGCATTCACGATCCATGCTTCACAAGCGGAACCGTGGCTCAGAATACCTCTGCCTACCTCGGAGCGATGAAACATCCATCTGTTCAGATTATCGGTCATCCGGACGATGGCCGTTTCCCGGTTGATTACGAGACTCTTGTCTGCGCCGCAAAGGAGGAGCATGTGCTTTTGGAGGTCAATTCCAGCTCCCTGCACCCGCAGAGCAACCGAAAAAATGCGCATGAAAACTATCTGACGATGTTGGAGCTCTGCAAAAAGCACAAGGCGTCGATCGTCCTTGACAGCGATGCGCACTGTGAGGCAGATGTCGGCAACCACAGCCGTGCTTACGATCTCTTAAAGGAAGTCGATTTCCCGGAGGAACTTGTCGTGAACACATCTCTCGAGAAGGCTGCCTCCTACATTCCATGTCTCGCAAAAATGCTGACTGCAGGAGGTCCGGCAAATGATTAATTTCCTGAATCTGGAATATTTTCTTGTGGCTTCTGAGGAGCTGAATTTTACAAAGGCCGCCAAACGGCTCTTCATCTCCCAGCAGTCCCTGAGCAATCACATTTCCAATATGGAAAAAGAATTTGATGTGGTTCTCTTCAACCGCACCACCCCATTGACGCTGACTTATGCCGGTCACGCACTCCAGGCAAAGGCTCGCCAGCTTCTTGAATTGCGCGATGAGACCTACCGCGAACTCTCCGATATTAAGGATTTCTCTGTCGGTCAGCTGACAATCGGTCTCTCCCACACCCGCGGTCGTGTGATTCTCCCGGAGATTCTTCCTGTATACAAGGAGCGATTTCCGAATATTGAACTGCGACTCGAGGAGGGCAATTCCTCTGAACTTGCGGATGATCTTCTGCACGGCAACATCGACCTGCTGATCGATATGCTCCCGATCAAAGTGGAGAATGTCGAGACTGTTCCGATCTGCGAGGAAGAGATTCTTCTCGCCGTTCCCGATGCTGTTCTCGAAAAAGCATTTCCGGGACAGCTTCAGGAAATCAAAGAACAGCTCTCCAGGCACATTGACTTGAAACTCTTGAGTCGCTGTCCGTTCCTCTTAATCAACAAGGGAAACCGCGTGCGCACCCTTGCAGATGAGATGTTTGAGGAGGCAGAGGTCTCCCCGAATATTGTCCTTGAGACGGAAAACATCGAGACCGTTCTCGCGCTTGCGTTCAAGGGAATGGGAATCACATTCTACCCAAAGATGTTTATCTCAAGCTACAGGGAACTGTCCTCGAACGCAGAAAACGGAATGCCCGTGAATTTTTATTCCCTCGATTACCCGAAGGCGCACGGTGTTCTCGCAATCGGCTACCACAAAGGTCATTATATGTCTCAGGCAACAAAAGAATTCATCCAAATTGCAAAAGAGACGATTTAACAAAATTATTTTCTGACAGAATTTTATCCGCTTCTTGACTTTCTTTTCTCTTTCTTTTATGATTATATTAAATATAGGAATCGTTATTATTTTTATCTTTATACAACAACAGCGACAACTCAATGAAACTTGACAACTAAATATGATTCCGCTCGGAGGGAAGGCTTCCCTCTGGGCGACATTCAAACCTCATAAAAGAAAGGGAGTTTTTTATGAAAGTACTGAAATACAGCCGTCAGCGCGAGTCCATCAAGGCATGTTTGATGGGAAGAAAGGATCACCCCACAGCAGATGCCGTTTATTCCAGCATCCGTGAGGAATTCCCGAATATCAGTCTCGGAACCGTTTACCGCAACTTGAATCTCTTAGTGGAGCTCGGAGAGATCCAGAAGCTCACCTGTGGAGACGGAAAGGATCATTTCGATGCCGACACCTCTCCTCACTACCATTTTGTCTGCCACTCCTGCGGAGCCGTCCAGGACCTTGCGATGTCCCCGCTCTCCAACTTAAATGACATGGCAAATGCAGTTACAGACGGAAAGATTGACAGCTACACCGTATATTTTTACGGAACCTGCGGAGCCTGTTTAAAGCAGAATCTGCACTAAGAATGCACTAAGAAATTTGCTTATTGGCGAAATCATTTTGCAATCAAATAATTCGCAAAATTATTTGAGTTTTTTCTCAAATAGGCTTGACATTCTCAATAAGATATGGTATCTTAATATCAGTAATCATTACTGTTTTCAATTTAAGAACTTGAAGAAACTTAAAGATCTGAATTTCCAATTCATTGATGAAATCAGCATCTTCCAAAGTTCAGGATTCCAAACCTTTTGCGGAACAACAGAATGATTGCAGCAAAGACTTCATTCACATTTAATGATAGTAAGAGTCACAAAGTCACAAGAGTCAGTTAAAACGAATCAATAAAATTTATTTTTATAGAAAAGGAGAATTGGGTTATGAAGAAATGGGTTTGTACAGTATGTGGTTATGTATACGAAGGCGAGAATGCACCGGAATTCTGCCCGGTATGTAAGGCTCCTGCTTCCAAGTTCAAAGAGCAGAGCGGTGAGAAGACCTGGGCTGCTGAGCATGTAGTTGGCGTTGCTCAGGGTGTGAGCGAAGATATCCTGAAGGATCTGAGAGCAAACTTCGAGGGTGAGTGCTCTGAGGTTGGTATGTATCTGGCAATGGCAAGAGTTGCTCACAGAGAGGGCTATCCGGAGATCGGTCTGTACTATGAGAAGGCTGCATATGAGGAGGCTGAGCACGCTGCTAAGTTTGCAGAGCTGTTAGGCGAGGTTGTTACCGACAGCACCAAGAAGAACCTTCAGATGCGTGTTGACGCTGAGAACGGCGCAACCGAGGGTAAGGTAGATCTGGCTAAGCGCGCCAAGGCTGCAAATCTCGATGCAATCCATGACACCGTTCATGAGATGGCTCGTGACGAGGCTAGACACGGCAAGGCATTCGAGGGTCTGTTAAAGAGATACTTCGGCTAATTCCGATTCCGGATTATTCCAGATTATTCCGGATTATTTCGGATTATTCTGAATTATTCCTGACTTTATCTTCCCATTGAAACGATTTTTGCGGAGTCGTTTCAGTGAGGATGAATAAAAAAGCAACCATCTACTCCCGCGCCGAGTGCGCATCTTTGTTCCACTGTGGTCGGTGCATAACAAGCGCCACTGGCGCTTTGCACCCTTGCGGGGTATTTATTATTTCATAAGACGCAATTTCCTATGAAATAATAAAACGGGTTGTCACATCAGCAAATATTTTTGCTGGGTGGCAGCCCTTTTTTGCAGTAGTTTGAAGTGGTGATACAGTCGTGCAGTAGTCAACAAAAAGCAATCTCTCTCAATTTTAGGTGATTCCCAAAATAGCTCAAATGTAGGCTCAGCTGTTTCATCCACCTGTCATTAGATTCTGCCTTTTCCTTTTTCTGCCTCTGAGCAAATCCGAATCGAGGTATTTAAAATCTCCACCACAGAAACCGGCTTGTCTAAATACGCCTGAATGATTCCGCGCTCTCGCGCCTCAATCAGCTCCTTCGTCACATGATCTGCCATCACAATCTTGATCAGATCCGGTTCCTGTCCCTGAATCGCCATGCAGAAGTCAAGCGCACTCTGCCCCTCTACCTCCTGATCAACAACAAGAAGATCAAACATCTGCTCCTCAAGTTTTTGTCTCGCCTGCATAAATGTCATGCTTCCGCTCAGATCAGCATTTTGACGATCGGCATCTCGCTTCAAAATCTGAAGAACTTTCGCATTGTCGTCAATCACAAGAATCCGAATCTGAGCACTTCCTGATTTTGCCTGTCCATCCCCGTTTTTCTGTCCAGACAAATCCATCTCTTCTTTCTGCTCATTGATCGGAAGCCAGATATGAAACGTACTTCCCTGCTCCGGCACACTCTCCGCCTGAATATAACCTTTGTGTGAGCCGATAATCTGTTCCACGAGTGCGAGTCCAAGTCCCGTTCCCTTTCCCCCTTTCTTCGTCGTAAAAAACGGATCAAAAATCTGACGAAGCACCTCGTCACTCATTCCACATCCATTATCCGAAATATCTACCTTCATATATCTCTCCCAGGTCTCCGGAATCTCATCTGTCACAACTTTCGTGAGTTCCTCCCGGTCGGCAACCCGCGCAGTTACACGGAGTTTTCCGTCCTCCCGATGCCCGATCGCCTGGATCGCATTGACACAGATATTTAAGATCACCTGATTCATTTGCGTCTCATTGCAGAGAATACAGACCTGTCCAACATTCAGATCTGTCTCAATTGTGACATTGTCCGGACAGACGGAAGTCACCATCTTGAGCGCCCTGCGCAAAACATGGTCGCCACTCGCATTCTTATAAACGGTCTCCATATTTTTACGGCTCAGAGAAGAAATCTGCTGAATGATCTCCTTCGCCTTAACCGATGCCTCATAGATCTCATACGCATTGCTGAAACTCTCCGACTCCTCCGGCAGATCCATCATCAGAAGATCTGCATATCCCATAATCGGGGTCAACAGGTTGTTGAACTCATGCGCAATTCCTCCGGTCATCGTTCCCATGATCTGAAGACGCTGCTGGTGAGCGATTCTTTCCTCGCTCTGATGCATTTTTTCGAGAATTCCATTGAGTTCCGTCAGATAGGCGATCCGCTCCGAATCCTTCTTGCTCTGCATGAACATCCCTCCGATCACAATTCCCATCACAATCAGGATTCCAAAGAAAATGACGAAAATCGTGATCAGGCGCACAACTCCGACTGCAACAGGAATGTAGACCTCATCGTAGTCCATAACTGCACTCAGCACGAGAAAATCTTCCCCGATATACATCGGTGAGTACGCACAGATTTTCCGCACACGAGGCTGATTTGGCTCCATCCACCAGTAAGAATAGTAGTCGTCGACGCCCTCCTCTCCCTGGTTCTGCTTGTTTATGAGTTTCTGAAGACTACTCAAATCAAGTCCGGGATAGAGTTTTTCTCTGTCCTGAATCACATCGATTCCCCACTGCTCCCGCTCCGGGTGAAGCAAAATGACTCCCCTGGAATCCTTCAAAAGCACATATCCATTTTTGCCGACGCGAAGTCCCTCCATCATCGTCTCAAAGTATCGCTCTGTGTTGAGAATCAGCGACAGTTTTCCTTTTTCTGGGATCTCTCTCTGAAGAATCAGTTCCATATTGCCATTTGTGAGCTTTGCCTGAATCAGCGTCTGATGGTCATCAATCTGACTCTTTGAGTAAATCGTCTCAATCTCCGACCCGTGAACGCTCTCAATCACATTTCCGTCAAGATCCTCTGCGACTACATCGGCAACTCGCCTCTCATGGGTGTCCACATATTCCTCTAAACAACTCCAATCCGCAACTTCTTTATTCTGCACTCCATTCCTGTCCTCTTTCTGATCCCAGTTTTTCTCTGACAGGATGCATAATCCCTCAAGATCATCTACATAAGAAGCCATGAATTCTTCCATGCTGTCGCAAAGTCCCTGAACCGTCAGAAGTAATTGCTTTTTCTGATTATCGATGATCGAATCCCGGTATTCATTCCAGCTCTGCTTTCCGATCAGGATCACCAGCAAAACTGCAACCACAAATAGAAGCACCGTGATTTTCGGAATATGGTTTTTCTGGAAATTTTTCTCCTGCTTCTTTTCCTCCTGATTTCTCGTCTGTGCATCTCGTTGATTTTTCTCGCTCTGCTTTTTTTCTCTCATTTTTTCTTTTCATTCTTCCTCGCTTTCTCCATTTTTTGTCTTCCTATTTTCTCGTATTTCTTATTCTTTCGTTCTTTTATTCTCTCATTTTTTATTTTCTCGTTTTTTATTTTCCCGTTTTTTCTCTCACTTTGATTTTTTTATTGTGTTTGAGTTCACACGCTCCCCATCACTTTATCTTTTTTATCAGTAAAATCCATTCCCGTTTGCACAATGCATAAACCGGAACACAAAATTTTTTGCGTCGGCCCGTTTACCCCATCCTATATTGACTCACTTCTTTGTTAATATTATAATATTTCTTACAAAATGTCCAAACGTTCTCACCAAACTCGTTGCGGTTCACGCATTGCACAAACTGCAACGAATTCTGTGTACAGGAACCAAAACTCCCGCTATTGTCTGCACAACGTGTGAACGGAAACGATCGGAAAATCGGAAACGAAAAGAGGGGATTTTTATGAACGATAAAGTACTGATTGTCGACGATGATCCGGCAATCTGCAAATTGCTTGAAAAAGTCATGCACAGCAACGATCTCGACACCGACGTCGCAGACTGCGGTGCCTCTGCCCTCTCCCTGCTCGCAAGAAACAGCAGCAGCTACGCGCTGGTTCTTCTCGATGTCATGCTCGGAGATATGGAGGGATTTGAGGTCATCAAACAGATGCGCAGTCAGGGAATCAAAACTCCTGTTATCATTGTCAGCGGGCGCAGTGAGGACTATGACTCCCTCTATGGTCTCTCGATCGGTGCCGATGACTATATCACAAAGCCATTTCGCCCTCTCGTGCTCGGCGCAAAAGTCAAGGCTCTGATCCGGCGCAACAAAGACCTCATCCTGAACCACTCTGATGTGCTTGAGTGCGGTCCATTTTCCTACCACTCTTCCACGATGCGTTTTTACCGAAACGGAGAGGAACTGACTCTCTCCGCGCGGGAAAGTGCAATCCTTCTGCTCTTCCTGCGCCACCCCAATCAGGTCTTCACAAAAGAAATGATTTACGAGCAGGTCTGGGGGAATTCTGTGATTGTGGATGACAATGCGATTATGGTCTATATCAACCGTCTGCGCAGTAAAATTGAGGACGACAAACAGAAACCCCGCCACATCGTGACTGTGCGCGGACTCGGTTACCGCTTTGTTCCGTAAATTCTGCAATGCACGTGCACATTCCGTAACAAGCCACTTGCAAGACAAGGTATCAAGGCGGGTAGGGGAACGAATCGCCTTTTATTCGAGAGCTTCGCGCAGAATCTTTCCTTCCTGAATCACGATCGTCGGCAAAAGTGCAATCAGAAACAGAGCTGTGGTCTGCCTTACATTCAAATCTGCGGTCTCAAACAGCGGTTGTAAATTCGGCAAAAACAATACGGCTCCGAGAAGCGCGGTTCCGGCAACCAGCGCAAGCACAGTCCACAGATTGCTGAGAATTCCGATCCGGCACAGCGAATGACGGCTCCGACAGTTGAATCCGTGAAAAAGGCGGGCAAGTGTCAGCGATGCAAACGCCATCGTGCTCGCCGTCGTCGCATTGTCGTGAAGCCCAACCGCATACGCCATCATCGTACTGCACGCGATAAGCCCACCCTGAAACAGAATCTCAAGTGCAAGTTTCCGTGTGACAATGCTCTCCTTCGGATTTCGGGGAGGCAGATCGAGAAGTCCCTCCTCCTGCGCTTCCATTCCAATCGCAATTGCCGGAAGCGAATCCGTCACCAGATTGATGAAAAGCAGGTGAACCGGTTCAAATGGAACAGGGAGGGCAAGGATTGATGTATACAATACACAAAGAATCCCCGCCATGTTTCCCGACAGCAGAAATTCAATCGCATGGCGGATATTCCGGTAGACATTTCTCCCGTTTGCCACTGCCTTCACAATCGTCGCAAAGTTATCGTCAGTCAAAATCATCGACGATGCATCCCGCGACACCTGAGTCCCGCCATTTCCCATCGCAATTCCTATGTCTGCCATTCGAAGCGCAGGCGCATCATTGACTCCATCCCCCGTCATTGCCACGATCTTTCCCCGCTCCTGCCATGCTCTCACAATCCGAATCTTGTGTTCCGGCGACACTCTCGCATAAACCGAGATTCGCTCAAGTTTTCCCATCAGCTCTTCCTCTGTCATCCGATCAAGTTCCGCTCCCGTTACAGTTTGGTCGTTTCGGTTGGGATCTTTAATTCCGACTTTCTCTGCAATCGCCTCCGCCGTGCCTTTGTGATCTCCCGTAATCATAATCGTCCGGATTCCTGCCCGCTTTGCCGTCGCAACCGCCATCTGAGATTCCGCGCGCGGAGGATCTAAAAATGCCACCATCCCAAGAAATATCAGATTTTTCTTATCTCCCCTGTCCCTACTATCAATTCGCTCTAATTTCTCACCATATCTTAATCCTTTTTCTCGGCTTGCCTCCCTCTCCTTACTCTTGCGAAATGCAAATGCCAGAATGCGAAATCCATTTTTCGCCCAACTTGCTGTCTCCTGTGCAATCCGCCTTCGCCACCCTGCATCCATTGTTCGAACCCCCGCCGGGGTCTGAATCTCCGTGCAGAGTTCAATCACCACCTCCCACGCTCCTTTCACAATCAAAAGTTCCGCTCCATCCGGGCAAGCATGCAAAGTCGTCATCCTCTTTCGCCTCGAATCAAACGGAATCTCATCCACGCGCGGGTATTCCCTCTGCAATTTCTCCACCGCGATTCCTGCCTGCCCCGCATTTTTCAAAAGTGCCTTCTCCATCGGATCACCGATTTCGCCATGACTGTCATTGTTCAGAACAGAAGCTAAAAGAAGCATGCTCTCACTCTCTGCCCCGTTCTTCACACCTCGCCCACCGCTCCAAAATTCTTCCACATGCATCTGGTTGCGCGTCAGCGTCCCCGTCTTATCCGAACAGATCACCGACACACAGCCAAGGCTCTCCACCGCTTTCAAATCCTTGATGATCGCATGCTCTTTCGCCATCTGTTGTGTTCCCATCGCCTGCACAATCGTCACAATCGAGCCGAGTGCCTCCGGAATCGCGGCAACGGCAAGAGCTACAGCAAACATCAACGCCTCGAGAACAGGCATCCTTCGGTACAGACTCAACACAAAGATCAGCGCACAGATAATCAGAATTCCTCCCGCCAGCCGACTCCCGAAACGCTCCATTGAAAGTTCAAGAGGAGTCTCTTTCTCCTGCGTCTCATTCATCATTCCGGCAATCTTTCCAATTTCCGTCTTCATTCCGGTCGCCGTCACAACTGCGATTCCCCTCCCCGCTGTCACAAGTGATCCCGAAAATACCATATTGGTCTGATCCCCGATTCCGATTGATCCATCGGAAATACCTGCCAAAATAACCTGCTCCTGCTTACAGGCACTCTCCGCCTCACCGGTCAATGCACTCTCATTCACCCGAAGACCATGCGACTCCAAAACCCGACCGTCTGCTGAGACCAGATCTCCCGCAGACAAGATCAGCAGATCCCCCGGAACAATGGCACGCGATGGAATTTCGATGACAGTTCCGTCCCGCAGAACATGGGCAGACGGTGCAGACATCGCTCTGAGACTCTCCAAAGACTTTCTCGCCTTTTCATGCTGAACCGTTCCCAGGACTGCATTCAAAATCAACACTGCCCCGATCACTGCCGTACTCTCAAAATCTCCTGACAGTGCAGAAATCATCCCCGCACCAAGAAGAATCCATACAAGCAGATCCGCAAACTGTTCCGCAAAAACCTGCCAGACTTTCTTCTCTCTCTGCCCGCTCAGGCAGTTTTCACCAATCTGTACAAGGCGCTTTTCCGCCTGTTTTCTGCTCAGTCCATGCTCCGATACCTGAAATTGTCTGCACACTTCCTTCCCCGAATACCGATACCATTCACCCATCCTGCCACGCCATCCCTTTCCTTTTCGGTTCAGACTCTTACATCATATGACGCAAAAAAAGCCTGCATGCGGAATCCTATCAGACTCTCGCATCAGACTTTTTCCCAAAATAAAATATAAAGAATAAAATTTTCGATAATCAGTTAATCACTTTTGTCCCCCTATCTATACGATAACAAATGGAGGGACATCTGCGCTGTCTTGGCTTATGCCAACGTATATTCCAGCATCTCATAATGGAGACGGCTTCCCTCCATAATCCCATCCGGAAGCAGGGCGCGCGCCACCAGCTTGAGTTCTTCCTCCTGTGCATCCGTTCTTCTCAAATGCGCATAATCTCCATCAATCTGTTCTACTACATATTCGCGTGGTTCCATCGTTCTTTTTCCTCTTCTCCATCATTCTTTCTTTTCCGGCGTCATCAGTCCCCACTTGCCCTCATAGACAAAGTGGTAGAGGCGCACAAGTTCCTGATATGCTGAGGTATTCTCAAGCTCTTTCAAGCCTTCCAAAACCCCTTCAAGATACCAGCGATGACACTCCGGTCTCGTCTCATGAAAGCGCTGCCAGATGTTCTCACCCTCCACCATATAATCACGGGCAGTCGAACGCATATTACTCAACTTGTCCCCTAGCGTAAGAATCTTTGTCTCTAACGATGCCGTCTTCAAACGCTCAATCGTCGCTCCTTTTCGCTCTTTCCAGGTCAATGCCTTATTCTCACTCTCTGATTCTACCAGACTTCTCACTCTCGGTCCAAAAGCCTCCTCCAGCTCTTCAGGAGTCACTTCTGTATCTTCCAGCACATCATGCAGATATGCCGCTGAGATCACTTCCTCATCCGTCGTCAAAAGCGCTACAATCAGCGCTACCTCCATCGGATGATAGATGTAAGGAACTTTGCTTCCCTTTCTCATCACACCCTCATGTGCCTCTGTCGCAAATTCCGCTGCTCTCTCGATCATCGTACTTCCTTTCACACCGGTCAGCCCGCCCTGACACGCCCCCGTTTTCTTTTATGAATGATAATTTTAATTTTTTCTTTTGCGCTCATTATATCATACCTGATTGTGACTGAAAAGAATGATTGTAAGAAAATCTTTTCTTGTAAAAGCCCTGTTTTTCTGTTATGCTTATGTGCAGAAATCAAGGCATCAGCCTGGAAATAAGGAGTGTTCTATGGGATCATATCAGAATCAATCCAGTCGGCAGTCCAGCCATACCCGGAGAAGATCCGATGGGTTTCGGCATGTACTGCTTTTTTATGTCCTTCCGTTTCTGATTTTTAACGGAATTCTTTTTTACTGTGTGACGGCTTCCCCAAAACTTACGATTGAAGTCGCAGACACACAGGACTATCTGACTACTCAGGTTCGGGTTCAGGTTACCTCCCTGTTCCCAGTAAAATCTCTTGAGGTAACGCTCGATGGAACTCCGCTTGAGATGACTCAGGAATCCAAGCGTTCCTATGTCGTGACCGTCAACAAAAATGGTTCTGTGGAGGCTGACATCACAAATATCAACGGAATGTTCGGACAGTTTTTCGACCATGTCAACGTTCTCGACGATGTTCCGCCGACCTTCGACTCTCCGAAGTTCGACAAAGACATTCTGACCCTGAATGTCAACGACAGCCAGTCCGGAGTCAACTTTGACTCGATCAAGGCTGTAAACGCTGACGGACAGTCGATTGAACCGCTTGTCTTTGACCGTTCCTCCGGCATCATCTCCTATAAGGTGGGAAGCAATGGAATTCAGATCACCGCTCTGGACAAGGCAGGAAATGAAGTTCAACGCAGTTATATGATTCACAAAAACGGAATGGCAGAATCTTTGGAATCCTCAGATGGTCCGCTTCACCAGATCGGTGAGGGCGAGACTGAGACGATTCTTCCCGGAGGGACCGATCAGAATGACGCTGTGATCTCTGATTCAGACGAGACAGAGTCCACAACATCCATCAGTGAACGTTCTATCACCGACACAGATAAAACAACGACAGAATCTTCGAGCGAGGAAGAATCCGAGGATGGACTTGTTCTTGATCTTCAGTAAGATTAAGATTAAAATCCTTTCCCGTTGGGATGATTTCAACGAATAAAAAAAAGCTGTCTATTTTGGTTTCGCAAGGGAACCGAAACGGACAGCTTTTTCTTTGCTCATTTTATTTTATCTATTTTGATTTTCTTATTTTGTTTTGGGCATTATTTTTATACAGTGTTTTTCATTTGATGCTCACATTTTCTCTAAATCTTTTTCCGGCTCATCTTCCTGCTTATCCTCCGGCACACGGCTGTACTGCTCCGCCATCTGTCTGCACCGTTCAAGAATCTCCTCCGTCAGATCTCCCGTCTTCATTCTCCAACGCCAGTTCTTTCCGAGTGTGGACGGCTCATTGATTCTCGCACGATTTCCAAGTCCGAGATAATCCTGAACCGGAATCACGGCAAGGCGAGCTGTACTTGCGAGCGCAAGGCGAATGTAATCCCAGTGGATCTCTCCCTGAGGAGTCCGCTCATTTCCGAGATAATTTACCGCAAATTTTTTCGTCTCCGGATTCAGCTCATGATACCATCCCTGAAGCGTCATGTTGTCATGCGTTCCTGTATACACCACACAGTTCTTCTCATAGTGATGTGGCAGGTACTGATTTCCCGGACCTCCGTCGAATGCAAATTCCAGAACCTTCATTCCCGGAAATCCCGTCTTTTCCACAAGTTTAAATACCGATGGAGTCAAAAATCCAAGATCCTCGGCAATGATATCAAGAGTTCCAAAACGCTCCTTCATCTTCTTGAAAAGGTCATATCCCGGACCGTCCTCCCAGTGACCAAACTCTGCGGTCTTTGATCCTGCCGGAATCGAATAATAGGCATCAAATCCACGGAAATGGTCGACACGAACGACATCATAGAGTTCAAAACTGTACTCCATGCGATCCATCCACCAGGAATATCCCGTCTTTTTATGATAATCCCACCGATAGAGCGGATTGCCCCAAAGCTGTCCGGTTGCAGAAAAAGCATCCGGCGGGCATCCTGCAACCGCGGTCGGGCGACAGTCCTCATCGAACTGGAAAAGCTCCGGATGTGCCCAGCTGTCTGCGCTGTCCGATGCCACATAGATCGGAATATCTCCGATGATGCGGATTCCACGCTCATTTGCATAAGTCTTGAGTGCCTTCCACTGCTTCTCAAAAATCATCTGCTGGAACTCATAGAATGCAATCTCTTCTCTCAGTTCCTTCTTATAATGCTTGAGCGCATCGTCCTCGCGGGTGCGAATATCCTTGTCCCACTCGCTGAAGCTCTTTCCTTCGAACTGATTCTTCAGCGCCATATAGAAACAGTAATCTCTCGTCTCCGCACGGAGTTGTTTCTTTAAGTACTTCCGGATTTCTTTCTCATCCAGCCCTGCCTTCTTCTGCTGTTCCTCCCAGCGCAAAAACGCTTTCTTCAGAAGCGGGAATCGATTCTCGTAAATCTTTCCATAATCGATATCGCGGTCATCACTTCCGAAGTCTGCCATCTGGCATTCCTCTTCGGTCAGCAGACCAGCTTCAATCAACTGCTCTAAGTCAATAAAGTATGGATTTCCTGCGAACGCACCAAATGCCTGATACGGAGAATCCCCATAGCCCGTCGGTCCCAACGGCAAGATCTGCCAGTACTGCTGTCCCGCCTTCACAAGTTTATCGACAAACTCATAGGCTTCTTTTGAAAATGCTCCGATTCCATACTTTGACGGAAGGCTCGCTACCGGAAGTAGCATGCCACATCCTCTCTTTTCCATACACGTTCCTCTTTTCTCCCCAAGGCAATCTCAACAATCACCTGGTTTCTATTATTTGTTATTCGATTACTTTCTTTTCCACCGCCGGATTTCCTGCAATGACCGTATTCTCACGGTATTTACCCTTTACAACACTGCCAGCTCCAACAACACAATTATCCCCTATCACACTATCTTTTAATATTGTAACATTAGCTCCAATCCAAACATTTTTCCCAATCGTGATTGATCCGACTTTGAAATTGCCCTTTCTGTCGCTTGACCTATAATCGTGATCATGATCAAATATTGCACAATTAGGTCCAATGTTTGTATCGTCTCCAATAGAAATCTTGCCACGGCAGGTTAATGTACAATTATTATTAAATGAGACATTCTTGCCTATATTTAAGACACTGCCCTTTCTTAGTCTTAAACTGCATCTATGTTTCAAAATCAATCCTTCAATCTTGTACTGAGCACCATTTTCACATTCAATCTGTGAAGAAAGAGGTAACGCTCTATTTTGAAATTTACAGTAATTTCCATGTTTATTCAAGCCATGTTTTACCCACTCTATATAAATATATTGTGGAAGTCGACTCATTTTCATTATATTTTATAGCCTCCTCACATGATTTTTTCGGGAGTAAATATTTTAGATTGATTATATCTTATTCACCACTCTTATTGCAACAATATTATAGTTTTGAGCGAAGTAAAAAGATTGTGAATTCTCTTAAATCCGGATATAATATAAGCTATTAAATTTAAAAGGAGCTTTTTATACAAATGAGTCCAATCAATCCATTAAAACTTCTTCAGTTAAAATCTGCCTGGGAACGTTTCAAATCCAATCATCCACGTTTCCCGCTCTTTCTCTCCGCAGTCAGCAAACGTGGAATCAAGGAGGGAACCGTGATCGAATTCAAGGTGACAACACCTGAGGGCGAAGAACTCGTCTCCAACATCAAGATCAAGCAGAGCGACATCGCACTCTTTCATGAGATCACAAATATGTTCCGGTGAATCTTTCGATCATACGATCAGGCACAGATTCCATCATCCGAAATTCTAAAAAAGCCCAAAAAGGGACGAAACAGAATGCCATTCTGTCTCATCCCTTTTATTCATTTTCTTATCTTTTTTTCTTATTGTTATTTTTATTTTCAATTCAATCTCTGACCACATTTCGGACAGTACTGATAATCTTCCTCCGTCTCAAATCCGCAGGAAGGACAGCGATGCATCCGGTGCGGTGCATACTCATCCGGACTGTGCGGAATCATATTCTCCGGCAGAGAGGTCACCTCTCCCCGCTCAATCTGGTGTCCAAGCTCTGCATCAAGTTCCGCAGATGCGCCACAGCACGTTGTCTTTACAAAGTACCGGCGTCCCCACTTGAAAATCGGAATAAAAAACAGGCTCAGATAAGAATAAATCATATAAACTTCCAGATGACCATACTGTCCGCAGTGATTGCACACGATCGTCTGGTCAAAGTTCAGTTTCTTCTCTCCCTGGCTGATTCCCATGATAAAAAACATCCGGACAGCCCCCTTTAACCGAGCACAAGCAGACGTGCAACTGCCATCGGATTATCCTCCGGAAATGCCTGCACACAGACTGCAATGTCGCGCACATAGGAAGCCTCGACTCCGAGACGCTCTGCAATCTCCTCCGCAGACATTCCCTGCGCCGTAAGCTCCATCGTCTGACGTACCTGCTCTGCCACGCGAGAAAGCTCCACGCCAAGCTCATCGTCCTTTCCGAAAGTCTCCTCCTCACTGCCGTCCGGTTCTTCTGCCTCAATGAAATCTTCAAGATTCAGCGTCTTTTCCGAACTATCCTGATGATAATACTCCTCTGAGAGCTCCCAGTCTCCCTCAGCAAGATTCTTTTTGTTTTCTTCCATTGTCATTTGCCCTTCTCCTTTTTCACCACACTTGTTCGTTAACGCTCATTATAGCTTAGAAAAGGAGAAAAAGCAATCCGACATATCTATGCTCGTTGCCAGAACCTACGCTTCCATCTGACGACCCAAAAATCCCGCTGCCGTCGTGACAAGTCGAAGCTCCGCATCTCCGAATTTCACCCGTGGTTCCCGACTCATCAGAATCACCGCTCCGATCGCATCTCCCTCACAGATGATCGGCGCAATCGCCTGTGCCGTGATCCCCTCAAGATCTTCATCCGCCACCGGAATCATCGCCCGACCTCCAATTCCTGCGAGAAATGTCTCCCTCTCATTGACTGCCTCCTCCAACTGCGAACTGATCGTCTTTTGAAGAAGTTCCTTCTTAGGACCACCAGCCACTGCAATCACCTGATCCCGATCTGCGATACAGACCGTCATTCCCGTCGACTGCGCCATCGATTCCGCATACTGCCCCGCAAATGCTGTCAGCTCCATCATCGGAGAATACTTCTTTAAGATTACTTCGCCCTCTCTGTCTGTAAAGATCTCCAACGGTGTTCCCTCCCTCAGACGAAGTGTCCGCCGGATTTCCTTGGGAATCACCACCCGTCCAAGGTCATCAATTCTTCTCACAATTCCCGTAGCTTTCATAATTCTTCCTCCTGCATATCTCACTTCCTGTTAAACAGCAACAATGACTTGCTTCATAAGCATTCATAAGCATTCTCAACATCACATATTTAACAGATCTTCCATATCGTGTTTCGTATGGATAGTATGTGGAAATGAAAAAGGAAATATTCGTATGGAATTGATTGGTAATAATTAAATCAGTTTTTTAATCGCCTCAAACGTGCGCTGACAATTCTTTGCATCCCTCATCGGGAAAAAGGTGCGAACTCTCTCCCTATAATCATCCTGAAGCTCCATTCCTCGCTCAAGACACGCTCTCGTCTCCTCAAGAACTTCGTTTTCCGCTGTGCAGACCGGACCAAATCCATCTCTCCGGTAATCAAAATATCCCTTCTGGTAGTGATACTTTCTAAATTCCTCCTCATCAAACTGGTAAAACAGAACCGGTTTTTCGAGAAATGCCACATCAAAAAAGACACTTGAGTAATCCGTAATCAACAGCGAACAACTCATCAGCAACTGCTGAACATCGTGTGTTGACTTGTCGGCAATTGTGATTCGGTCAGAATCCGTATGAAAATGCTTATTATACTTCTGCATCTCCACATGCGGATAGAAAATCAGCTGATAATCATAGGTTTCCAACATTTCTTTCACTTTCGAACTCGACAGAAACGACTGAAATTTTTCAAAAAATGCCGTCTTCAAAAATGCATCTCCGGACGGATAATACGATCCTCTCCACGTCGGCATCACGAGAATCACCTTGTCGCGTTTTCCTGCACGAATCAGGTTGTCAAACCGGCAAAGTCCCAGATATTGCGGAACCTCTTTCGCAAATCCAAATGTGTCCCGGATAAATTCATACTCCGGCTTTGCCCCACAACAAAAAAGATCGGTGTAAAAGCGATCGCGATGTTGCCATTCCATCTCATCTTTTATAATTCCGTGACGCAGGAAAATCTGCTTGCCTCTTGCCCTGATTCCCTTGCTCGCCAAATGATAGTGAACCATCAAATCCGGTGCACATGGCTGAATGTGGGTTCCCGCAAGGACATCCGCGCAGTAGTAGAGCAGATAGTGTTTCAGACTGCGCTGTGCCACTGCACCGCCTAAAGCTGTGATCTTCCTTCGGTCTACGCTGTCCTCAGAAATCACATAATAGGACGAAATCTCAGGATGTTCTGTCCTGAGATAATGATAGAACCAGTACCCATTATCACGCGCATCATTTCCGCGCTCCCCGACAAGCCAGATATTCCGGTATTTCGGCGAGCACGCCCGAAGAACCGCTCCGACCGCCTTAAAAAATGCCATAAATGCCAGCTCTTTTCCATAGCAGAGCAGACGAATTGCCTTTCTCATCCTACTTTTCCCCTCTTTTCCTGATTCGTTCTTAATATCCCTTATCAACCTTTCACATAAATGTTTGTATCCACATCCGACAAAGTCGATTGTTATCCACGCTTTTTCTGGTTGCACCCGGAAAGAATCAACACAGCCCCATAAAGATGGCATTTTAAGAGCTGTAACTTAATTTTATCATTCCGGTTCTTTTCCGTTTTCAACGGGACTTCTCTCACCGATCTCTTTACCCACGAATCTCTCATCGCATCACGCAACCATCGATACCGTTCATCAAATGTCATCGGTCCAAGACTGATATTCTTAATTCCAAGTTGAAGATCCCGAAGAATGCAGTAGGCAACCTTTGCTCTGTGAAGCGGACTGTCCATCAGTCCCCACTCCTCCACCACGCTGCGGATTGCACTGCTGAGATAGAAATTCTCATTCACACGCTCCGGATGGTAGGAATTCGAGAGCGAATTGCTCCTCGCCTCCGTGTAATGATACAGCGGACGATCAATCACGACAAGGCAGGACGGATTGTGACGATAAAATTCCACATAGAAAAGCCCATCCTCCCCGATACTCTTAGCCGGAAAGCGAAGATGATATCTCTCCACAAACTCCCGCCTCATCAGCTTTGTCGTGATAAAAAAGGAGGTCGCCAGCTTGTCAAAATACTCCTTAAACGGTTCCCCGCAAAAGACACCCGTAATCGGCGGAAGTGCTTTGACACTCTTGACGCATTTTCCCTTTTCATCGTAAAAATCATTGTATTTTCCAAACATCACAATGTCTGCCCGCTCTCGATCTGCTGTCTCCGTCAGGATCTCTGCCGTCTCCGCCTCAATCCAGTCATCCGGATCAAGAAAAAAGAGATAGTCCCCTGTCGCCAGATCGAGGGCCGTGTTTCTCGCACTTGCCACTCCCCCGTTTGGCTTTGAGATCACTCGAAATCTGGAATCTTCTTTCTCAAGTTCCGCACAGATCTCCCCGCTCCGATCTTTTGAGCCATCATTCACAAAAATCGCCTCAAAGTCCCCCATCGTCTGCTTTTTCAGAGATTCAGCGACCCTCGGCAGATACTTTTCCATATTGTAAACCGGAAGAATAAACGATATTCTCGGCATAGTTTTCCCCCTATCAGAACCGTGCTCTCACACTGTCAAAAAGTCCTTTGTACTCTCCAAAATCCGTCACAAGATTTGCAACGAGGAAAAGTCCTGCAATCCAGAATGAATTCATAATCGCACGCCACATGACATAAAAATAGCTGACTGCCTCACAACTCTCCGTTCCAATCAGAACGAGAACTCCAACTGCGACTGCCGTGTTCACCAAAATCTTCTTAAAACTTTTCAGACAGCTTCGTTCCAAGATATACTTTGAGGTGTAGATCACCATTGCATTGATTCGGTAAAGCAGGGCAATAATCGTCGCAATCAGACATCCACTCATTCCAAGTTTCCATGTAATGATTAAAGAGAGGACAATGTTGATCATCATCTCAATCAATGCCTGATTTCTCGTATCATCAAATTTTCCCGCAATCGACTGAAGCTGAATCAGAGGAATCTCTATTCCCGACATCACCGTCCACATTGCAAACAGAATCAGAATCCAGACATTGTCATAAATCTCGGCGTCTGCAACCCCACCCGTATACAGTCTGATGATCGGCATCAGAAAAGCGGTGATGACCGTATACGCCCAGAACAGGAACATATAAAAGACCGATTCGTACTGGCTGAATTCCCGATCAAATCGCTTTTTCTCGATCTGATACATCTGACCAAATTTGAATGTCAATCCATTGGAAAACGAGGTGACAATCTTCTGGAAATTCGCAAAGAACAGCGAGTAGATCGCATACACGCTCGCGTAATTCATTCCACACATGAACGAGATGATAATCGTATCCGTGTTGCTGAAAATACAGTTGGAAATCTGGTGAACGAGAACGGAACCTTTCTGGGAGAGGGCAGAATAATCCGGTTTCGCCTTCCAGTCTATCCAGTCATAATGCTTTCTGACATAGAGAATCACAAAAACAACCTGAATCACAGACGGCAGACAGTATGTCGCCTGAATCAAAAGCAGATTGTCGGAAATCATCAAAAATGCCAGTCTCAGAACATTTGACAGAATAAAGGTGATTGTGGAGAGCCAGGAAATGATATACCGCTTTCCCTCAACCTCCAAAAATGCATTGTATTTTCCGCGCAGGGAAAACAAAATGATTCCCGGAATTCCATAGAGCAGAATAATCACACAGACCGTAAAATAGCTCAAACTCGTCTTAATGATCAGCGGATAGATCAGAGCAAATGCCACCGTCAAGGCTGTGTAAATCACGCTCGATTTCAGATAAAACCGTCTCGTCGCCGACAGAATCGCATTGATATCATCCGTTTTTCCCTCCGCGACAGGCCCATAGAGCGCATACTGCGCAGACAGACCAACTCCCGCCTCAAGCAGAGCCAGGTAAGCAAAAATATTTTTGATTGTGCTGTTTAGTCCATTTACGTCCGATCCGAAGCTCACCAGATACAGTCTCGGAATAATCAGTCCGAAGACCGCAATGGCGATCTGATAGGACAGACCGGAAATGATATTTAAAACCACTCGTTTGTTTTTTTCATACGCAGTTGTTGCTGTGGCTTTCCTCATAATGTCTCCCCTCTTTTTATGCCAGAAGTCCGATTCTCCTTAAAACAATTCCCAGTTTTCCACGCCCGAATATTTTTAAAATCAGGGTCGGAATCACCAGGCTTGCCATCATGCACATGACAACCGTAAGCCACGCAGACAGATGCAGTTTGTTGTACAACAAAAGTCCGAAAAGCGCACAGCAGAATGGCTGATGATACAGATAATAAGTCAGCGTATGGCGACCAAACTCTGCGAGATAACCAAGATATTTTTCCATTTTCAGACACACGGCAAGAATTCCAAGACCAAATCCCGCAATCGCCATATTCTCCACATAGCAAAGCAGTAAGCCCGGATAAGGCATCGCATACCACTCTTTCAGCGGATGAAACAGCAAAAAAAACAGATAGGCTCCACTCGCAAGCCCCGTTCCCATCAGAAGATTTTTCTTTTTTTCCAAAAACATTTCTGGCAAAATTGTGCCGAGAAGAAAGAATTGATACTTCTGGAAAAATCCCTTGAATGTCCAGATCCATTTTTCACAAAACCATTCATAAAAAGCCGGAAGCAGAAGAATCAGAATGATCTTGACAAGTCTCTGCTTATGCTCATCCTCAACCTGCCTGTCAAAGAGAAACGTCAGGCTGGTAAACAGAAACAGGGTCTGAAGATACCAGATATGAAAGCTGTACGGGTTCTCATTGCGAAGCAGTGCAATCACATAATCGATCGGAGTCAAAAAGTGATACGCACTCGACTCCAGAATCTGACGACTTGCCGGAATCAACTGTGCAAAGGCAAACACGAGATAGACAAAAATCGAATAGGAAATCCACGGAACAAGCAGGCTTCCCGCCTTCTTTTTCAGATACTGTGCCGAGGTCAACTTTTTATTTTTCTCTTTCGTCAACGCATATGCCATTCCGGACAGGATAAAGAGCAGAGAGACATGAACCCGGTAAACAAACACATATGACAAATCACACCAGCGAAACTCCGCACGCATGGACTCTCGAAACGTGTGACCATAAATAACAAGGAGAATCGCCAACGCTTTTCCGGCATCCATATAATTACGCCTTCCGTTCTTTTTGGGCGTACTCAACGCATCCACTCTATGTTTCCTCCTCTCACCGTTTACTCATTGACAGATACAGATTTTGCAGTCGTTTTGCCTCAATCGCAATGTCATATCCCGCCTGTTTTACAACGGTTTCCCCCTGTTTCCGGTCTTTTTTATGCAGAATCAAATATTCGATCGCTTCCACCCACTTCTCATCCTCCACTTCCAATGGCAGACGAATCACCTGATCGGACAAAGCCACCTCATCGGTTACCCGATCGGAAAATATGCACGGAAGTCCTGCTGCCTGTGCCTCGACCCCGACAACCGGAAGCCCCTCAAACAGAGATGGCAATAAAAAGACATCCATCATCTGATACCACTCATTCACATTTTGTCGCAAACCGGCAAAAATCACTTTATCTGCCACTCCAAACTTCTCTGCCTTTTCTCGGATTTCCGATTCCAATTCGCCTTCTCCCACTAAAACAAGTACCGACTCAGGGTTGCGCTTTTGATAAGCTACAAAAATCCCAAGCAGACGATTATGATTTTTCTGAAGATTAAAGCGCCCAACATGACCAAGCACTTTTTTTCCCTTCAAATCATACTTTTTTCGCATCTCATCCCGGACTGCCGTATTAAAGGCAAACTTATCCGTCTCTATGGCATTGCGGATTATTACTCCCCGCTCATTCCAGCGTTTTTTTCCAAAATAATAAATTCCGGCATCCCTGCCACATCCCCACAGATCAGTCGCGGCAAAAGGCAAAAGACGTTTACAAACTATCTTCAACGCCCATTTGTAATCGCGGATAATCTGAGTATTATGCGCATGTGCAATCCGAACCTTCACACCTGCTTTTTGGGCCCCATTCAGCGCATAAAATCCCATTGCCTCATTGTGAGCGTGAACAATTTTGATCCGATCGTCTTTCTCGACAATCTCTTTCACAAAGCGCAGATACTTTGGATAGCGAAGCGGACTCAACCCCGGGCTGAGAAAAATCCTCCCTCCCATAAGTCTAATTTCCTCATCATAATTGCCCGGTTTCGGTTTATTTACAATAAAATCAAATTGCACTTTTGTGCGATCAATATGACGATAGTAATTCATCAACATGGTCTCAAGTCCTGCCCGATCCATATTGCTCACCGACTGTAAAATCCGAATCATCTTATCCCCCTGTTCCCTTTTTCACTCTCTTTCCGCTTGGTGATGCCTGACGATCCCTATGGCAAAATTAAATAAAACTCTTCCATCACCGCTTATGAAAACTTGAATTGTCATCAATTCATCAATTGAAACAATCTGCCCTGATTACACCATAAATCATATCGATTCATCTGCAACGCCTTTGCACCGCAACGAATCGCATACGCCATTTTCCCAATTTCTTTTTCACACTCTATTTGATAATTCTGATACAGGGCACAACACAGCTGAAAAACTTCCTGTTTTCCTGCCTCCTCAAGTCCGCGAAGATTTGCATAACAATAATTTGACAACTGCATCGTCAGACTCTCAAAAAACATCTGGTCGTGTGGAAGACCAAGAATCCTGTCCCGCTCAAGCATCTCCTCCACGATCCAGTAACCCTGAACCGCAGATGGTCGTCCCTGACTTGTAGAGGTAATTCCTGAAAAATTCTTTCTCCACAGATATACGTTCTCTCTGATTGAGACGATTGTCTTTGCCTTTCTGAAAACCAGAAAATGAATGATTGTATCCTCAAAACAGGTATAGTTCGATGGGAACCGAATCTTCTCAAAGAGTTCTCTCTTATACACCTTTCCCCAGGGCATTCCCGGAAGATCGAGACAGTCCGCTCTGTGACGAGCCGTATACCTCATCTCCTCATAGATCTGAATGTTGCCGTAAATTCCAGCCTCATCCATGTACTGCCATCCACCCTGAACAACATCGGCATCTTCCTGTTCTGCCGTGCGCATCAGAGCTTCCACTGCATGAGGGCGTAACTTGTCATCACTGTCCACAAACATCAGATACCTTCCGACGGCATGTAAAAGTCCCTCATTTCTTGCTCTTGACGCGCTTCCGCCTTCATGAAGATCAATAATGCCGACATTTGCCAATCCCCGATAATTCTCGAGAATCTCTGCCGTCCGGTCTGTCGATCCGTCATTGACGAGAATTACCTGAATCCGGTAATCCCCCTTCTGGTTTAAAATGCTGTCCACACAGGTTTCTATGTATTTCTCTGCATTGTGCGCCGGCACAATCACAGACAAATCAACCGCCGGATCCAGATCTGCCATCGGCTTCCATTCTGGGGCATCCGACTCCGGTTTCGGGCAGAGTTCTTCAAGACTCTTCCGAGTCTTTTCAAGAGAATCTTGAGGTTTTATCTCCTGCCTTCGGAGTCCACCCACCAGAAATCCAAGCCTTCCGCAAATTCTCGCACAGAGCGCAACCGCCAGAGAAACCGGTCTGTTTCCTGTCTTGAAATACATCAACTGATAAGGTCGTTGATTGCGTATCATCCTCTGTTTCTCCCGTCTGTTTTATTTGTCTTCTTTATTTTCTTTTGAGTCGTTCTCTTCACTCATCTCCGTTTATTTTAAGCTCTCAGGCTGTTCCACGGTTTCCGGCTTTTCATTTCCAATTTCAATTTTGTCAACTGCCTTTTCCTCGCTCTGCCCTGCCTGATTGTTTTGATCTTTCGGAGTTTCCTCTCTTACTTCCTCCTGTATTCCCCCACGCGCCTTCATCTTCGCCTCATAGAGATCACGAATCTTAGACTGCGCACTGCGGAGCAATTCTCGAATCTCATACATTCCGACCTCCGTCGTCGTCGACCACGAAGCTGTATACTTAATCGGATATTCCGGATTCAGCTTGTTATATTCCTCTACCTGACTATCTAAAATCTTGAGGATGACCTTCGCCTTCTTGTCACTGCACTCGTCAAAGAAAGCAACGAACTTTCCGACACCGTTGTATCCAACCATGCCATCTGTATCTCCCATCAGCTGAACAAGACCAGAGAAATCTCGAAGCATTCCATCTCCGACCGTATAGCCAAAACGCTTTGAGAGTTCCGACAGGTTATCAAGCTGTAAGGAGAAGCAGGTAAAGTCCTCCGGAAGGATTCTCTTCGCCATATCATCAATGTAGACATTGAGCTTCTCACGGTTCGGAAGACCGGATTTTTTATCTGTATACAACAGATAATCAACGATATCTGAAGTTCTTCCGAGAACAATTGCACCACAGCATCCGACTATGAAGAAGAATACCAGAGCGATCACACTGTAAAGTTTGATGTTGATCGACGGAGCAACACGCACAGAGCTGACCATCTTCAGATAATCCGCACTGATATAAAGGTTCAGCTCCTTACTGCTGATATTGACAATCTCATAATACTTCTCAAGCTGATTCTCGTAATCGTTGATCAGTCTCTCCATCTCGGCATGCTCTTCCTCCGTTCCACTGCTTCCGGAACCGACAGACTCAAATGCCATAAGAATTTCATCGAGAAAAGCGCGATCAATCTGATCTGCCGCAATCACTTCATCAATTCCAACCATCTCAAGGATTAATCCATCGTAAGTCGTCTCTGCTTTTTCGCCGGAACCTGCTTCCTCAATCTCTTTTAAAATATAACTCGAGGAGACGTTCTCTCCATCCTCCGTGAAATAGCTCTCGAGAATTCCCGTATTTTTTTCCACATACTGCTGAATCAGGCTGTCGATTTTCTGACGACGCTCCGTCTCAACCGCCTCCTGCTGATTCGAGGTCGTAATGCTGTTTGCCAGAAACTTTCTGAGCACCTCTCCATCTCTGACCTGAGGACCGTTCAATACTTTCGCATAAAGCTCCGGAATCGTATATTTCTTAAAGTCTACATAGATATCATAAAGATCAGAATAACGATATCCCGTTTTTGACGAACGGAATTTCGGATAATTTTCCTTTTTTGCCTCCAGGAATTGCAACATTGCATTCGTATCATCTTCCAGAATTCGGATACACTCATAGTAGTCGTAACCGCTCTCGAGAAGATTGGAAGATGGGTTCAGTGACAATCTCTGCTCGATGTAATTCTCCGTGTAGTAGGTACAGTAACTCTGCATGATCGCATCAAGCATATTTCGGGCATAATTTCCGCCCTCTTTTCCGCTTACAACCAGACTGACTTTATAGGTGTCCGGAAAGTAAGTAACTTCCTCTCCCTTTTCAATCAGCGCCTCATTGATCTTCTCCTGCTCATCAGGAATCACTTCATCGACCTTACAGTTCGATCGGATTACATTTAGTTTTCCGGAACTGCCCAGCGAGTCGATTGCCTGCGAGATCACCGCCGAGGAATAGATCTCATTTACATCCAATTTTCTTCCATCTGGCGTAAATCCATCTTTAATTCCCTCATTCGTATATTTGATAATCAGAGATGCCGTATACTGCTGTTTTCCCTGTGCATACATGTAAATCATGATTGCTCCGGCAACAGCCATCAGAAAAATCAAGGCGCTAAATCGTTTCAGATATCTGAATATCTCAAATTTTTTCACTTGCTCGTCCTCTCTTTTCCTTTCTGTTCGCTCTCACATAAAAGAATGCACAACCACCCGCCATAACGAGAATCGTCTGCATCAGAGTCTTTTTCGCATTGATTCTCTGTGCAAAAGAAGCATCGTTGTAAGTAAACGTGATGTAGTTCTGCGACTTATATTTGATGTACGCCTTATCAAGCACAAACAGATCCTCCGAGATGCTATTGAGTTCCTCCTCCAGCTTGTTGACCATTCCCTGCGCAGCTGAAAGGCGATCCCAGTTGTCTGCACTCTCATTAATTTTCTGAATGATATAACTTGTGCTGATAATTTCTGATTGGTAATCCATCGAGGCTCCGAGGGAGTCATCTGCGATTCGCGCCATCTTATCCATCGCGGTCTTCGTTCTGGACATATAATACTCCTGAAGCTCATCAGTTGTCGGAATCATGACAACTGCTGTCATCGATTTTTCATAGATGGAAATTCCATTCTTGTTGGCATCATAGTATGCCATGTTTTTGCGCGCCGTAATGTCATCAATCTTATTCTTGTACTCCAGAATTCGCGTAAGAATCAGCGGATCTCTTGCAACTCCGCCTTCAATCACAAATGCCATCGCATTCGGAATATCATAATTGATCAAATTGTTGACTCTCTTTCCCATCGTTGTGAAATTATTCGAGGAGCGGTCACCGTTATCCGTATCGATAAAACTCTTATTCTCATCAAGACGCGCATTCAGATATCGCGATAGCTGTTGCGCGCGAAGCTGAATCTCATTCAATCTCAAATAAGGCTCACACTCCGAGGTGACTTCTAGCTTTTCCTTAGGAATCTCCTGATTATCACAGTAATTCTCAAGGAAGAAAGCTCGATAGGAGGCACAGATTCCTCTCAAAAGGTCCATTGCCTTTCGATTTTTCAAATCAAGAGTACTTGCATTTAATGACATATAGTATGTTGTGGTAATATACTCACTTGAACCACCGACATTTCCGGTGTCAACCGGTTTGAGATAAAGGCATCCTGCCAGCTGACTGCTCGTTATCGTTCCCTGAAGACCCACTCTCTCGATTGCATTCTGAAGAATATCATCCGATACCAGCTCATAGGAATTAAATCTCGTTTTATTCGGACTGAGTCCCTGTGATGCCTCCGAATAGTTAAAGTAAATATCTACGCTCGCCTGACTCCGGCTCTCAAAATAATGAATCCCGCCGAAAAGAATACAGAGGGCTACACCGCAGGAAAAAAGGCGGTATTTATTCTGCCAGATCAGGCGCAAAATATGCTTGATTTGTTCTTTCAGATCTTTCATTGCATCCCTCCTTTCCCAGTTTCTTCTGTTTTTTATATTTTTTTAATTTTTTCATTTTTTTCATTAACCGCATTAATCAACATCAATTACAGACAATTCCGGCACATTGTTGATTCTCGGCCACCAGCTCGAATCGCCCATTCCACGGCTCACAATGAGATGCGCTTTATTGGAAAGTGTATACTCTCCTCCCGCATACTCCGGAAAAAGTCCCTCATCCGGGGAGTACAGAGCTCCAATTTTCGGCAGACGAATCAGTCCTCCATGCGCGTCTCCCGCCAGACCAAGTTCAAAATGGTACTGACTCAAAATATCTGGAAAATATGTCGGCACATGAGCAAGGCAGATCTGAAAATCACTCTTATCCTCCGCCTCAAAGGTTTCCATTCGCTCCTTCGCCCCGTACTTTTCAAAACTTGACGGATCTCCGTCGAGACCAACGATGCTGACGGTATTGTCATAGAGCGTGAGCGTGTCCGACTCATTAATCAAAAATCTCATCCCCGTATTTTCAAACCGGTTGATCAGATCCTTGTCTTTCTGAATATAGATTTTAACATCCTCATGATTGCCAAGCACTCCATAGGTCGGCGCAATCTCCACAAGTTTGTGACACAATGCCACCATATTATCATAATTCGACTCGCTGTCAATCACAATATCTCCACCCAGAAGAATCAGATCCGGAGCTAATTCCGTGATATCCTGAACCAAATCCTGATTATCTTCTCCATACTCTCTCAAGTGGATATCCGATATAAAAATGATTCGGATGCCATGACTCAGCTTTCTCGAATTAATCTGATAGAATTCCATTGTGTAGTGCGTCCTGTTATAAGAAATATTTGCAGCTACTCCCGCCCCGATAAAGAGAAGGAGAGCAAGCACAACTGCGACGTCCGACCATCTGATCTTTCTCTTCTTTTTAGCAAACTCCCTGCGACGAAGCAATCTTAGGAATGCCTTTTTCTTTTTCGTATCCTGCTTCAACTCCACAATCTCCTCCGAAATCTCATCCGAGATCTCATCGATCGTCTCCGGAGTTTTTGTGAACTCTTTCTGAGTCCCTTTCTCAGTATCCTGTGCCGTCTCAATCTTCTCAGTGCTCTCTTCCACTGATGCTGAAGATTTTCTCCGCCAGAACCTCCCAAGTCCTTTTTCTGTATCGTTATTTCTTTTCTTCTTTTTGATGATTATTCACTCCCCTGACTGCAATTTTGATCTTCTCACCTTTTCACTTTCACATACATCCCCGGCGCAATTAAGAATAACAGCGCTTTCAGCCTGCGTTTTGGACTGCAGGCACATCGCAGAACCATCATCCTGCTAAGTTTCAGCTCTCCTCGTTTTTCCGGTGCACAGGCAGAATAACAATCCATGTACTTCCACGAGAGATCATCCTCGAGCAGTCGCCTGAGTCTGCGCGGGCTCACACGCTGATAAAATTTTCGCTGTTCCTCATAGGTCGCAATGCGGTCCTGAATCTTCTTCATACTTATTGAAGTGGAATTCATGATCGATCCGTTTCTCATATTATCATAATGATAAAATGCCAAATCTGTCAAAACAACTCTCTCTGCCCTTAGCAGAACCCGCGGAGTAAACTCCTCATCCTCATGAAAAATTCCCTTTTTAAATCGAAACTGATTGCTCTGAAGGAACTCTCTCTTATAAAAGGTCCGCCATGCTTCCACGCGGAGCGCTCCGCCCTCAAGACAACCGATCAGATACTCTTTTCCTGTGTAGATCTTATGACATTCAAAACGCTCTTCGGCAATTTGCTCATATCGCTCCATCGCCCTGGTAGAACGCATCGGTTGCATTTTTCCAATCACAAGCTCTGCATCGAGAGAGAGAGCCTCGTTCAAAAGAGAAGAGCATGAATCTGGTTCAATAAAGTCATCGCTGTCGACAAACAGAATATACGCTCCATTTGCGCGGTCCAGACCAAAATTTCTCGCATCGGATAAACCACCATTTTCCTTGTGATAGACCAAAATTTGCGGATTTTGTTTTGCGTACGCATCACAGATCGCTCCGCTCTGATCGGTGCTTCCATCGTCAATCAGAAGAATCTCTATCGGATCCATGATATCCTGCTTTAAGAGCGACTCGACACAACGTTCAAGATAAGACTCCACATTATAGACAGGGACAACGATGGAGACTTGGATTTTGTATTCACTCATATTTTATATATCCTTACAAATATAAATATTTTAATTGTTTTCTTTGTCTCGTAATTCATATCAATATGATAGTAACAATTATAGAGCTAAATGAGAAGTTTGACAATTCATCTCTCAAATAAATTCGACTAAAAAAGAATGTGCCTTGGCACATTCTCGCGCCGAGGCGCGGTTGCTTCGGCAACCATCTTCTCCTGCGCCGAGTGCGCATCCCTGCGGAGCGTTTTTTGTATGATAGGACGCAATTTCCTATCATACAAAAAAGAGGGGAGCCAACAAGCTGCTGTCTCCCCTAAATTTTTATTTGTGCGGACTCTTGCCAGATTCCTACTGGTATTTCTACTGGTAATCGTCACCCTTTAAATAGTTGTAGAAAGCGGTGTTGACATAGCGCTCCTGCGGGGTTACCTCCACTCCACTGTCGCCTGCGAACTCCTTGAACTTTTCTACGGTCTCATCCTTGTTCTCCGGAAGTGCGAACGGATGGATCGAGTAGATGCCATCGCTTACAACACAGTCATAGATCTGATGATAGTCATCAGAAGACATATCGGTTCTCGTCGTGCTGTAAAGCGGCTGCCACCAGGATGCATAGATCAGCCCCTTTGCTTCCTCGTTGCCCTCGTTCTTCTTTGCATAGGCATTGATCACATCGTTGAAACGCTTGAGGTCTGCGGTTGTGTTAAACTCAAGTTTCATATCGTACTCAACTGCATAAACGAGATACAGATCATCGTCAAACTGCTTTACCTCGTAAGTCGGGGTAGCCTCCGGAATCGGACCCCACTCAAGCAGGTACTGATAGATACTGATCTTCGGCTCAAGCTGTACCTTTGCGTCAATGTTCTCGCTGTTGAGCAGACCGATCAGCTGATGAGCATGCTTGATATCAGAGTGACCATACTGAAGAGTCAGATCAGAGAGGAAACGAGCATCATAAGCAGCAGATTTGATTCCGTAACCGGTCGTCACCTGCTGTTGAACGGAATTCTTTCCGATCTCTGCGAGCTTGTCATCGTCAAAGATGATGAAGGAGTTCCACATCTGATCAATCTTTCCGTAGATATCCGGATCGCTTGCCATACCAAGATAGTTGCGTCCGTCACCGTTTACGTCGATGATTCTCATCAGAAGGGACTCTGCCTGTTCCTGAGTCATCGCCTCTTTCTTCACAGCGCTCTGTCCTTCCTCATCTGAGATCAGATCAGTATCCAGTGCGCAGGCAAGATAAGCCGCATACTCCTCATCAACGTCATCCTTGATGCCGTGAACGGCAAGGCGCTCCTTTACCTTGTCAGCCGGATAGCTCAGTGCAAGCTCCTCATAGTCTGCTGCGCCGACAGCTGCCTTGACTGCACTCAGGAGATTTAAATCTCCCTCGACAGCAGGTGCCTCATCGCCGGCAATGGTCTTGAGTGCCTCGTTGAATGCAGTCGCATCCGGACCATCCTTTGAAATCTCCACTCCATAGTACTCTTTCAGCCATGCGGAATCCGTCGCCTCGGACTTCGTCTCTGCCTTCTCTTCTTTTGCAGTCTCCGTCGTCTCCTCAGCTTTTGCACTCTCTGACTCCGCAACCGTTGTCTCGGCTGCGCTCTCTGCTGTCGTAGCCGTCGTCGATGCCGTGTTGTTTGCACAACCACCGATCACAAGGACGGACATACCCACTGCTGCCATCTGAGTCAGTTTCTGAATGGATTTTCTCATCGTCTTCCTCTCCTCTTCTTCCTTTTCTTTAGATTTGTAGTGTCTTTATCATGCACAAAAAGGGCAGAGTCACCCATTCCCATCGGATCACTCTGTCCTCTCTGTTATGATTCCTTTTTATTTGTGCTTCGGAACAAGAACCTCGATTCCACCCATGTACGGCTGAAGAACCTTCGGTACCTTTACGCTTCCGTCTGCCTGAAGGTTGTTCTCCAGGAATGCAATCAGCATACGCGGCGGAGCAACTACGGTATTGTTCAGGGTATGAGCGAAGTAACGACCATTCTCACCCTCGATACGGATCTTTAAGCGACGAGCCTGTGCGTCGCCCAGATTCGAGCAGGAACCAACCTCAAAGTACTTCTTCTGACGCGGGGACCATGCCTCTACGTCGCAGGATTTTACTTTCAGATCTGCCAGATCACCGGAACAGCACTCCAGAGTACGAACCGGAATATCCAGAGAACGGAACAGATCTACGGTGTTCTGCCACAGTTTATCGTACCAAGCCTTAGACTCCTCCGGCTTGCAGACTACAATCATCTCCTGCTTCTCGAACTGATGGATACGATATACACCGCGCTCCTCAATTCCGTGTGCGCCCTTCTCCTTTCGGAAGCACGGAGAATAGCTCGTGAAGGTCTTCGGAAGCTCTGCCTCCGGAGTTACGGTGTCGATAAACTTACCGATCATGGAATGCTCACTCGTACCGATCAGGTACAGATCCTCACCCTCGATCTTGTACATCATTGCGTCCATCTCTGCGAAGGACATAACGCCGGTTACAACGTTGCTGCGGATCATGAACGGCGGGATGCAGTAGGTGAAGCCGCGGTTGATCATGAAATCACGCGCGTAGGAAATCACTGCGGAATGCAGTCTTGCGATATCGCCCATCAGGTAGTAGAAACCATTTCCAGCCACACGACCTGCTGCATCGAGATCAATGCCATCAAAGGTCTTCATAATGTCGGTGTGGTACGGAATCTCAAACTCCGGAACAACCGGCTCACCGAACTTCTCGATCTCAACGTTCTCGCTGTCGTCCTTACCGATCGGCACACTCGGATCAATGATATTCGGAATAGTCATCATGATCTTGAGAACTTTCTCTCCAAGCTCTGCTTCCTGCTTCTCCAGCTCTGCAAGACGTGCTGCGTTTGCAGCCACCTCTGCCTTCACTGCCTCTGCCTCTTCCTTCTTGCCCTGACCCATCAGCTGACCGATCTGCTTGGACAGCTTATTGCGGGATGCGCGGATGCTGTCTGCCTCAGCCTTTGCTGCACGGTTCTTTGCATCCAGCTCAATCACCTCGTCTACGAGCGGAAGTTTCTCGAACTGAAACTTGTTCTCGATATTTTTCTTTACGATGTCCGGATTCTCACGGACAAACTTTAAGTCTAACATCTTTTCCTCCTGTATACATCGATCCCGCGCCCTCTGTCCGGAAACCCGTCCCGGACGCTGAAACCATGAATAATATAACAATCATTTCCAAATTATACTACATTTTTACACGGTTGGAAAGGGGTTTATCTGCAAATCTGCAAATCATTAGGAAATCCGCATGAAGAGACCTGCTTTTTTCAGGACCGGACGGACTGCCATGTAAACGACACAGACTACAATTGTACCTGCAACGGCGTTGATAAAGGTCACACCTGCTGCCCAGGTTGCCATGATCTTTGCTGCGTCAGACTGAACACCCAGGATGTAGTTCTTGTAGAAGAATCCAACGATCGGATCAAAAATCACATTGAATCCGAGACCTGCAATCGAAGCGATCAGCGTCCACTTCAGGATGTACTTGCTGTCGTGATTCTCAGTGATATGTGCGATGTTGTGCGCAACAAAACCTGCGATCAGACCGATGCAGAGCTTTAACACGAAGGTCTTTGGTGCACTCGTGATATAGGTGGGATCAATCAGATCTGCAATCGTCATACCCAGAGAGCCTGCGAGACCGCCGTAGCCACCGCCAAGCAGTAAGGCTGCGAGCACACAGAAAGCATTTCCGATGTGAAGCGCGGTATAATCACCACCGAAAGTCGGAATCGGGATCTTCAAATAAGTGAATGATACGTAGCAGAGTGCTGCCATCAATGCGGTCAACACCAGCTTGTAAACCTTGTTGTCCTGTTTGTCTTGTCTGTTTTCCATAATTGTTCCACTCCTCATTTGCTTTTCAGGTTGCACTCTCCTCTTAAGAATCTGCAACCTGTTTTGATTTTCCCAATCATAGCACGCTGGTGGAGTGGCATAAATATCCAGTTTCGTATATTTTGACCAGTCCAGCTTGAATTTTAACCCCGATCTTTCGATTCCACGCAGACTAAAACACCCTTGTCAATCCAGATCTTTGCCACATCCTGTGCAAGCTCATTGCTCAAGCAAAGCCCACTCTCCACGCCTTTCTTCAAGTCCCAGCCGTGAAGCAGGTACTTGAATCCTGCAAGGTGAATTCCAGTCACGCGGTCGGTGTACGGGAAGAAGGAAATGTATTTTCCCCAGACCTTTTCCCGCTCAAATTCTGCCTGATACTGGATCAGATACAGGCGATTCTGGGCATCGACAAGCTCAGCATGCACATTCTGCTCGAGACACGCGGACAACATCTGAATATTTGCAATCATATGGTCAAGTCTGCCACCGGTTGCCCCGAGAAAGACGATGCGACTGCATCCAAGCTCAAGCGCCCGACTTCTCGCAAGCTCCGTGTCCGTCTCATTCTTTTCCGGATGATGCTGTTCCCAGAACACAACGCGACCATCTTCCAGCTCCACCGTGCCCACCGTCTCCTCCTGTTCAAACAGATCCACGCTCTCATAGACCTGTTCTTCCAACGGTTCCTTCGACTGTCCTTCCATCGTCTCTTCCTCGGACAGACGCGCCGGAATCTTCGCCGGGCAATACTTTTTCAAAAGTTCTTCGTCCACGGTGTCAAAGTCGCCGACAACCCAGTCCGGTTTCAGACCGAGCGCGTCCGCATACCCGAGTCCCCCGTCAACGGCAATCACAAGATCAAATGTTTCCCTCTCCAAAAAGGAACGGGCGAAAGCCAGTTCCAGCTCTCCGCCCGTAACCACAAGACAGGATGGATGTTCCCTCATCACTCGTACTCCTTAAATGTTTCTAAGAATGCCTTGACATTCGCCTCTGCATCTCCCTTGAAGACTGCGGAACCTGCGACAAGGATGTTTGCTCCTGCCTTGAGAAGTTCCCCTGCATTGGCAGTCGTCACACCGCCGTCAACCTCAATATCCGTATGAAGTCCCATCTCATCTGCCATCCGGCGCACCTCGCGCACCTTCTCCGTTGCATAGGAGATAAACTTCTGACCGCAAAATCCCGTATTGACCGACATGATCAGCACCA
>OGII01000145.1_pt1 | contig 67205 bp, 56 predicted proteins | sample 1571701 | NCBI WGS metagenome assembly OGII01 (sample SAMEA2581950, study PRJEB24529) | metagenome | biome: Human gut stool | place: China | collected 2011
TGTGGATATTGTGGATAACTTTTTTGAGTTTCTGCAAACCCTTTATTTATAAGGAATTTCTGGCTTTTTTCTCCTGGATTTTCAGAAACTCAAAAAAGTTATCCACAATATCCACAATATCCACAATCGAGAGTGTGGATAAGTGCTCCTATTTCTTTTTTTTTCAAGATGTGATACACTAAAAAAATAAAAATCGTAGCATTTACAGGGCTTAAAAATAGGGTCTGGCATCGAGGTGCCAGACCCGTGTTGCCCTTAGAAAACGATGGAAAATAAAGGAACCGAAAGCAAGATAACCGATACGGGAAAGGACTGAGAAGACAATGGATTTGACATGCAAATTTCAGATAGAGGCAACAATGGTTGCAAATGAATTTATAGACCGATATATGGCAGATGCGAATGGAGAGTATGTGAAAGTATATCTCTATCTGCTCCGTCACGCCTCCGAAAAACTGGATGTCGGAACCATTGCGGATGCCCTCAACCACACGGAGGCGGATGTGAAGCGGGCTGTGCTCTACTGGCAGAAAGTCGGTGCAGTCAAGGGGGCAACTGCGCTTGTAGGTCCGAAGAATGCGACAATCTCAGCGAGGAAGAGCGGGGCGAAGAGCGTATCTTCATCCAGAGCGAGAAAGAGCGCAGTACTCACGATGGAGGATCTCTTTGCATCTGAGGATCAGGAACCTCCGGAGCGGGAGCGCAGTGCTGGATCAGGGAGCAGCTCAGAAGTCTTGCAGATGATTCAGAGTGTGCAGAACGGTCCGGTGGATCAGGCAGAAGATTCTCTGAGCCAGCAGACGAGACGGGCGGTTGCAGTTGAGGAAAGTAGCAGTGTAAATACCTCGGTGCGGTCGGCGGTGGCGACTGCAAATCGTTCTGAGAGTGGAAGTCAGGATGGTGGAAAGTTTACGCTCGGGACGAGGGGATTTCAGATGGCACGTCCCTCGCTTGGCGGTCTGTCTGCACTCTTTGGGGAAGTGCCGATTGAGCAGGTGAGAGAGAACAGTGCAAGAGTCATCGGTCAGAGAAGAGGACTGGAGGTGGAGTCTCAGCTTTCGACACAGGAGGAGGCAACCCCAACTTTGCTGAAAGAACAGGAAAATCAACGTCCGGTAGCGGAAGAAGAAAGGCGGATGAGCCAGCAGAATCTGTTAAATCAGCTAAGCCAGTTGAGTCAGCAAAATCAACAGGCGCAAATAGAGCCGTTGGAGCAGACAATTCAGACAACTCAAACATCTCAGATCAATCAGATAACTCAGACGGAACCGTTAAATCAGATAAGTCAGGCAGGTCAGGCGAATCAGACCGGTCAGACAACTCAGATGATTCAGCTGGAGTTGCTCGATCTGATCAATCAGCAGGAAGAGCATAATCCGAAAGAGCAGAGTCAGAAAGAGACGGGGGAGAGCAGTCGGGTGAAGACGAAAAAAGCAGAGAAATCGTCTGCTGTTGAGCCGGAGCGTGAAAATCTCAATGTCGGAGAGGGAATGAGAACGAGCGGAATCTGGGGACGAGAGCCGAGAATCCGGGATGCAGTGCCGATTGCCTCAGAGGGATCAGCGAGCACAGATCCGCTTATCGCAAGTCTGCTGTCTGCAAAGCCGGAGGAAGAAGGTGCAAAGGAGACTGAGAAAGAGGAGGAGTCCCTGAGTGCTCAGCTTGAGAATGATGAGGAATTCTCCCAGCTTCTCTACATTGCGCAGAGATATTTGAATCGAATTTTTACACCGAGAGATGTGGATATTTTTGCGAACCTCTATGAGGGACTTCATCTGTCTGCGGAGATGCTTGAATATCTCGTCGAGTACTGCGTACAGAATGGTCACACGAGCGTGCGCTACATTGAAGCAGTCGGCATGAACTGGCATGAGAAGGGATTTCAGACCGTCGAGGAGGCGAAGGCATACTCGACCGGATTCACGAAGGATTCGTTTGCCGTGATGCGCGCCTTCGGTCTGAATGATCGCAAGCCCGGGGACGGGGAGCGGGAGATGATTGAGAAGTGGTTTAAGACCTACGGATTTTCCCGTGAGCTTGTCATTGAGGCGTGCAGAAGAACGATGGAAGCCACGCATAAGCCGAGTTTCCGATATGCCGATAAAATTCTCTCTGATTGGCGGGAAGCCGGCGTAAAGAGCATGGAAGATGTGAACCAGATCGATGAGAAACGACGGACGACACAGAGTACGCAGAACCGGCAGAGTCCGAGGGCAACGGTGAAGGCTCCGGTCAACCGTTTTCATAATTTTGAGCAGAGAAGCACAGACTATGATTCTCTGGTGCTCGATCAGGTAAAGGGCTGGCTTGGAGAACAGTAGAAAGTCCTACTGTTCTAAGAGAGCGCCGAGAAAAAGCTGGAAAAGAAAAAGCTAGAAAAGAAAAAGCTGAAAAAACAAAGAGCAAGACAAGAGAAAGTGAGAGGAGTGACAGATGGCACTGAGCAATTCCCAGTACAATGCGCTGATGCGGGAGTATGAGCAACAGCAGAGAAAGGACAGGGTTGAGAGAGACGCGCGGGTTCAGGAGGTTTACCGCCGGATTCCTCAGATTGAGAAACTCGATCAGGAGATTGCGGGGAGCGGGGCAGAGTGCGCGAGAATGGCTCTGCACGGAGACCCGAATGCGCGCGAGACACTCCGGAGAAAACTTTCTGATTTGAGGGAGCAGAAGCAGATTCTTTTGACAGCAGGAGGATACCCGGCAGATTACATGGAGATGAGATACCGCTGTCGGGAGTGTCAGGATACCGGCTATGCGAATGGTCATCGTTGTCACTGCTTTGAGAGAAAACGGCTTCAGGTTCTCTACGCACAGTCGAATATTGAGGAAGTTTTGAAGCGTGAGAATTTTAATACATTGACGTTTGCCTATTATGACGATCAGCAGCTGCTTCCGGGCTTGAATCGCACGGTGCTCTCCTACATGCAACTCGTCGTGAAACGCTGTCAGGAAGTTGCAGAGAATTTTCCGAACAGTGGACAGAACATTCTGTTTACGGGAAGCACCGGAGTTGGAAAGACATTTCTGACAAACTGCATTGCGAAGGCGCTGATGGACCGGTATGTGTCGGTGATCTATCTGTCGTCGCCGGATCTGTTTGAGATTTTTTCCAAATATAAGTTCAACCGGGGGGCAGAGGAGGACTGTGAGGAGGCATACCGTCACATTCTGGAGTGCGAGATGTTGATTATTGACGATCTGGGAACTGAGGTCAATAATACCTTTGTCTCCTCTCAGCTCTTCTACTGCATCAATGAGAGAATCAACCGCAAGAAAGGCACGATCATCTCGACGAATTTGTCGATGGATATGATGCGGGATACCTACTCAGACCGCGTGACCTCGAGAATTATGAGTAGCTATATGATGATTCCGCTTTATGGCGGGGACATTCGAGTGAAAAAAACAATGACATCCGTGTGAGAATTTGTATGAAGATAGAAAAAAGGCAAAGTTTCCGTGATTGGCTTGACTTCATCGGTGCATAATGTTATAAAGGATACGTTAATAATTGCGAGAAAAGAAGAAAATGAAGCAATTAATCACCTTGCGAGAACGTGGTTTGCGGAGCGTCTGAACAGAAACGGTTCCGGGCGCGTTTTTCACATTATATATGGAGGATGAAATGATCTACGAAGAGAAAACCATTGAGACCATTCCGGTTGGCCCGCTGGGCCTGATTCCGCTGAAGAGCTGTGCTGAGCTGGGCGCCAAAGTTGACGCATGGCTGGTAGAATGGCGCAAGGAGCGGGAGAGCGAGCACAAGTCTACAATCGCATTTGCGGGATATCAGAAGGATTCCTATATCATTGAGGCAAAGACCCCGCGTTTTGGTTCCGGTGAGGCAAAGGGAACGATTGAGGAGTCTGTCCGTGGTGATGATCTGTATTTCCTGGTGGATGTATGCAACAACAGCCTGACTTATTCTCTGTGCGGAATGACGAATCACATGTCTCCGGACGATCATTTTCAGGATCTGAAGCGTGTCATTGCAGCAACGACGGGAAAGGCACGCCGTATCAATGTTATCATGCCGTTCCTCTATGAGAGCCGTCAGCACAAGCGCTCGAGCAGAGAGTCTCTTGACTGCGCACTTGCTCTTCAGGAGCTGACCCGCATGGGCGTTGAGAACATTATCACGTTTGATGCACATGATCCTCGTGTCCAGAATGCGATTCCGTTAAAGGGATTCGAGACGGTTCAGCCGATCTACCAGTTCATCAAGTATCTGCTCAAGACCGAGACAGATCTTCAGATCGACAGCGATCACATGATGGTCATCAGCCCGGATGAGGGTGGTATGGGCCGTGCAGTTTACTTTGCAAATGTGCTCGGACTGGACATGGGTATGTTCTACAAGCGTCGTGACTACACGAAGATTGTCAATGGACGAAACCCGATCGTTGCACACGAATTCCTCGGCTCAAGCGTAGAGGGCAAGGACGTCATCATCGTTGACGATATGATTTCTTCCGGCGAGAGCATGCAGGATGTCGCAAAGGAACTCAAGCGCAGAAAGGCAAGAAAAGTCTTCATCTGTGCAACCTTTGGTCTCTTCACGAACGGTCTTGCAAAGTTTGATGAGTACTATGAGAACGGTATCATTGACCGGATTCTGACGACGAATCTCGTTTACCAGACTCCGGAGCTTCTGTCCCGTCCGTATTATATCAATGTGGATATGAGCAAGTATATTGCGCTGATTATCGATAACCTGAATCACGACGATTCTCTGAGCGAGCTGTTGAATCCGACGAAGCGAATCAATCGTCTTCTGGAGCAGTATCGCAGTAAATAGGCGAAAGTCCAAAGAGAAGGTGTCGGTGAGACAGAGAGAATCAGGTTCCTGTTCGCAGGATTTGTGAACAGTGTGAACAGGGAAACATCAAATATCAGCGCCGGAAAGCAGGTTTGACTGAAATGAAGGAAGACAGAAAAAAAGAAAAATTTCCGGGCGAAGAGCCAAACGAGCCGGAGTGCGAGGAGAACAAAGTAGATGGACAGCCGGAACCTCCCGAAAACTGGGATATTCCGCATGACGAGAAGAAGACGAGCTGGAAACGTGAAGTCTGGGAGTGGCTGAAAATCATCGTCTCGGCGGCTGTGATTGCGTGGGCGCTGAATACATTTATCATTGCCAACAGCGAAGTGCCGAGCGGTTCGATGGAGAACACGATTATGACGGGAGACCGCGTGATCGGTTCGAGACTCAGCTACAAGTTTGAAGATCCGCAGAGAGGCGACATTGTGATCTTCCGCTTCCCGGACAATGAGAAGATTTTCTATGTGAAGAGAATCATCGGTATGCCCGGGGACACGATCGACATTGTGGATGGAAAGGTTTACTTAAACGGTTCAAGTGAACCGATGGATGAGCCGTACATTCGCGAGCCGATGGAACCTGAGCCAGCGATGCATTTTGAGGTGCCGGAGGACTCCTATTTTATGATGGGAGACAACCGAAACTATTCGCTGGATGCGCGCAGATGGCAGAATACCTATGTGAAGCGGGAAAAGATCATTGCAAAAGTATTGTTCCGATACTTCCCGAAGCCGGGTATGCTCAAATAGTGTTTTAAGTGCGTTAGAAGATCGCGGAACAAGGATTCAAAAAATGAGAGAGTGGATACAGAGCAGGTTTTAAAAATCTGTTTTGTATCCGCTTTTTTAGTTTGGGCAGAAAAATCAATCTTTCTCATTCGGGAAAATGGAGGGTTCTTCTGTCGGATGAGGGGTGGAGGAAACGTGTCTCTTTTTGAGGGTCACAAGTTCGATCAGGATCTGCGCAATCGCGAAGAGACCGATTCTGGGGTTTGTATCGACATTGGCGAGCTCCTGATTATGATCGTTTGAGAAGAACGCAAACGTGCTCAGAGAGACGAGAGGGCTGTCCCGTTCACAGGTGAGAAGAATTGTTTTGATGCCTCGCTCGAAGGCCGTCTCCATGATGGACTGATAGTACTGGGGATCTCCGTGCGCGCTGACAATCAATAAAACCGAATCCCGGCTCATTTGTCCGATCAGACTGCCGAGAAGGCGTTGCCATTCGATCAGAATACAGCTGTAATCAAGGCTTGAGAGCACCGCATGCAGGTAACTTGCAATCAGAGAACTCAGATTGGAACCGCAGATGTAGATTGTGCGGTCGCTGGTCAGAAGATTGGCGACTTCCTGAAGCGCATCGAGATCGAGCTGTTCGAGATTGTCACGAAAGAGCGCAAGAGAGTGTTCAATGATGTTATCAGAGAAGAGTGCAGAATTTTTCTGTTCCTTGAGCTGTTGGCGGAGCTGATATTTAAACTCATTGAAACCTTTGAATCCGAGCTTCTGGCAGAAGCGGACGATCGTTGCGCTTGAGGTATAGAGCTGATCGCTCATCTCCTCGAGGTTCATATAGAGGCACTGAGGAAAATGATTCTCAAACCAGTCGAGAATCTCGGACTCGGTCGGAGTCAGAAAGAGTGAGTGTGCCTGTTCAAAGATCGGAATCATGGGAATCTCCTTTCTGTTTGTAGTCGAGATAGCAGTTGATGATCGCGCAGATGATGTAGAAAATTGGCAGACGCGAAGTGAATTCTGCACCGCTGTTTTCTCTCTGGTCGGTGAAAAATCGATAGTTGATGTCAGCAAGGGAGGCGATGTTGTTGCTTGAGTACGGAGTGATTGCGAGGATCGGAATGTTGTTTGTGCTTGCAACTCGCGCAAGGCGCTCGGTCGGACCAAAATTTCCGGAGGTGCTGACGAGAATCAGCAGGGATTTTCGGTTCACCGAGTACAGAAGATGCTCGCACATCCGCGCGGAGGCAGTTCGGTAGACATTCTGACGACCGATCGAGAAGAGCAGTTTCTCAAAGTAGTCGCATGGGATCTCCGTGATTCCGGCGGGCGAAAAGATGTAGATTGGACAATCACTGTCAAAGAAGGCGAAGGTGCGCTCGAGGAGATCCTGAGAGATAAGATGGGAGGTCCCGGAAATGTTGTTGAACATTGCGGAGATCATGACCTGACGTTCCATGGAGATCGAGGTCGGAAGTTTCTCGGACGCGAAATCGACACTTTCCTGATCCGGCTGCTTGGATGCATTTGTGCGGAGTGCGTACTTGAACTCGGCAAAGCCTGAGAAGCCGAGCTTTCGACAGAAGCGGAGCACGGTCGCCGGGGAGTAGGAAATCACCCTCGAAAATTCGTGGATGCTCATCTCGCAGGTCTCTGAACTGTGACCGTACACATACTGAAGAATTTTCAGTTCATTTTTGCTCAGGCTCTGAATAATTTGATCGTTTAACTGAAGCGGAAACATGAAATCCTCCTTTTTCGGGATACTTTTGTGCATTTTTAAAAAACGTGGGAATCTTGCATAAATTCTATCTTTTCTGTTTTTTATTTTATGGCAAAAACATCCTATTTGTCAATGAAAAAAATTACCATAAGAGTAATAAATAATAAAATATGAGACTTGAATCAGAATAAACAGAAACTATTTACATCTTATTGAGAAACGTGTATGATGATGTCAACAGAAACGAAGAGGGTATCTCGAGAGAGAGAAAGGAGTAGCAATGAAGAGTTATAATGTATGTATCGTAGGTGGAGGAAGCACTTATACACTGGGATTCTTAAAGTCCTTCGTAAGACTGAGAGAGGAATTCCCGTTAAAGAAACTGGTTCTGTTTGATATCGATGCAGAGCGTCAGGAGCCGATCGGAAAGTACGGTGAGATCTTGTTCAAAGAGCGTTTCCCGGAGCTTGACTTCTCCTACACGACCGACATCAAGGAAGCATACGAGGGAATGGATTTCGTATTCATGCAGATGAGAGCTGGTGGTCTTCCGATGCGTGCAAAAGATGAGCACATTCCGCTGTCCATGGGAATGATCGGACAGGAGACCTGTGGTGCCGGTGGAATGGCTTACGGCCTGCGTTCCTGCGTAGACATGATCAAGGCTGTTCATGACATTCGTAACTATGCTCCGGATGCATGGATCTTAAACTACTCCAACCCGGCAGCTATCGTAGCAGAGGCACTGCGCAGAGAGTTCCCGGATGATAAGAGAATCTTAAACATCTGTGATCAGCCGGAGAACGTAGTACGTTCCTGCAGCCGTCTGCTTGGATGCAACTGGGAGGATCTTGATCCGGTATACTTCGGTCTGAATCACTATGGTTGGTTCACCCACATCTATGATGCACATACCGGTGAGGACCTGCTTCCGAAGATCCGTGAGATGATCGCAAAGAACGGCTTCCTTCCGCAGGATGCAGAGCAGAGAGATCAGTCCTGGCTGGATACTTATGGAATGGTACAGACCATCATGTCTGACTTCCCGGATTACCTGCCGAACACCTATGACCAGTACTATCTGTATCCGGATTACAAGGTACAGCACCTTAATCCGAACTTCACCAGAGCAGATGAGGTTATGGCTGGACGTGAGAAGAGAGTCTTCAGCGAGTGTGCAGAAGTTATCAAGGAAGGTAAGTTAGGAGATCGTTTCCACGCTATCTCCGATGCACATGCAGAGATGATGATCAAGGTTGCAGAGGCAATCGCATATAACAAGAACAGCCGTCACATCCTGATCGTTGAAAACAACGGTGCAATCGCAAACATGCAGGACGATGCAATGGTTGAGGTTGTTTGTGAGCTGGGTATCAACGGACCGCGCCCGATGAGAGTCGGCAACATCCCGCAGTTCTATCTTGGTCTTCTTGTAAACCAGGTATCCAGCGAGAAGCTGATCGTAGATGCTTACTATGAGCACTCCTATGAGAAGGCTCTTCAGGCATTCACCCTGAACCGTCTGGTCGGCGATGCAAAGAAGGCTAGAAAGGTTCTGGATGCCCTGATCGAGGCAAACAAGGGAATGTGGCCGGAGTTAAAGTAATTGTTAAGTGTTTTGGAAGTTGCTCTTTTGAGTAAATATATGAGAAACATATGACATCATGGGGGCATCAGAGCAGACATCATTGAAGAGACCGAAGAAGCTGTAAGGACACAGAAATTTGGGAGAAAAGAGGACTGTGTGCACAACGTATAGAATATGAAATAATTATTAAGGCAAATGTAACACAACAGAGGGGAAGCAGAAAACATGTGAAAGGCGCCACGGTTTGGGATCCGTGGCGTGGGAGGTTTAGTATGAACAAGAGCAAAGTCATGAACTTCTTCTCAGACCTTGGCCGAAGCCTGCTGATGCCGATTGCGGCATTGGCGGCTTGTGGTATTGTTCTGGGACTCAGTGCTGCGCTGTTAAAGGCACAGGTACAGGCTGCTGTACCGGTATTGTCGGTAGGAATTCTTCACTTCATCATCACGACAATCAACAAGGTATCCGGCATTGTATTCACCCTGATCCCGGTTCTGTTTGCAATCTCGATTGCATTCGGACTTGCTAAGGAAGAGAAGGAAATTGCGGCGTTTGCGGGTTTCATCGGATATTATACATTCCTGGTGGCATCCGCTTGTATGATTAATTCTGGTTTTATGGATTTCAGTGCACTGAAAATATCCACGATTCTTGGCGTTGAGACGATGGATATGGGTGCAGTTGCCGGTATGATCACTGGTATCGTGACGGCAGCACTTCACAACAAGTATCACAAAGTAACATTCCCGGTAGCTGTATCGTTCTACGGTGGAAAACGTTTCGTGGCACTCGTTGTAATTCTGGCTATGACGGTTGTAGGTCTGGTTGCTCCGCTTGTATGGGCTCCGATTTCCATGGGAATCGATGCACTCGGCGGTCTGATTTCCGCTGCAGGTCTGGCAGGAATATTCTGTTATGGATTCTTAGAGCGTCTGCTGATCCCGACCGGTCTGCATCACGTTCTGAATGGTATCTTCCGTACCACCGCAATCGGTGGTGTGTTCCAGGGCGTTGAGGGATGCTTAAACATCTTCCTTCAGTTCGTAGATAAGGTAGATCTGTCTGAGCTTCAGCCGTTCACCGTATTCCTTGGACAGGGCAAGATGCCGATGATGATGTTTGGTCTTCCGGGTGCAGCACTTGCAATCTATCGCACCGCACCGGCAGAGAAGAAGGCACGTGTAAAGGCGCTGATGATCGCAGGCGTTGCAGCCAGCGTAGTATCCGGAATTACTGAGCCGATGGAGTTCTCCTTCATGTTTGTAGCACCGCCACTGTTTGTTTTCCATGCAATCATGGGTGGTATTTCCTTCATGCTGATGGCAGCATTCAAGGTTATCGTTGGTAATACTGGTGGTGGTCTGATCGACTTTTTCATCTGGGGCGTTTTCCAGCCGGGGTCTCACTGGTACTGGATCGTGATTGTAGGACCGTTCTTCTTCATCGCTTACTACCTGGTATTCAAGACTTATCTGACAAAGAAGAATCTGTCTATCGATGTTGCAGATGAAGATTCCGAGGAAGAGACCGAGACTGCTGGCACTGCATCGATCGGCAACAAACAGCTTGCACAGGCACTTGAGATCATCGAGGGTCTTGGTGGCAAGGACAACATCAAGGTAGTTAACAACTGCCTGACCAGACTGAGAGTAGACGTAAAGGATATGTCCGCAGTCGATGAGCCGAGACTGAAGAAAACTGGTGCAATGGGCTTCGTTCACTCAAGCGATGTTCACATTCAGGTTATTTACGGACCGAAGGTTGAGGGAATCGCTGCAAATGTGCGTGAGGCATTGAAGAAAGAGACAAAATCTGCACCGAAGCAGGCAGAGTTTTCTGCACCGATCACAGGAAATGTGATTCCGATGGAGCAGGTTCCGGACCCGGCATTCTCTCAGAAGATGATGGGCGACGGATTTGCAATTGAGCCGACAGAGGGCATTGTTCAGTCTCCGGTAGACGGAATTGTAGAAGTAGTATTCCCGACCGGACATGCCGTTGGACTTCGTTCCGATGATGGTTCTGAGATTCTGATTCATCTTGGAATCGACACGGTAGAGCTGAACGGAAAAGGATTTGAGGTTTCTGTAAAGCAGGGCGACCGTGTAAAGAGTGGAGATGTTCTTGTAAAAGTAGATCTCGACTATGTGAAGAGTGCAGGTAAGAAGACCGTATCTCCGGTGATTTTCACAAGCGGAGAGAAGATTACACTTCTGAAGAAGGGCATGGTATCAAGGGGAGAAAAATCCGTGATCCGAATTGAGAAGGCGTAAATTAAGTACTAAAAGGTTAATGACAGTTTGAGGGCTGTATAATTTGAATTAGAAAGTGCCACAGAATGGTAAGGGAAATCCAGAAGTTCTGTGGCACTTTTTTATATGATAGGAAATTGCGTCCTATTATACAAAAAATGCTCTGCGAGGATGCTTATTATAAGGACGATAAATTGACAGAACATCTCAGGAGAGTATAATGAAAGAGCGTCTTTACGGCAGTCAATGGTCAGGAAGCGATCGAGATGTTTGAAAAATCGGAAATCAGGTATTACGACATTGAGAAAATTCCTTGCGAACCGAATTTGTCCGGAGTAGAGAGTGTGAAATAGTAATTAATATACAAAGAAAAGAGTGCGGAATTAACGCACAGAGAAAAATGAGGAGGAGAATGAGATGGCAGTGGTAGATATGACAGAGGGAAAAATCCCGCAACATTTGCTTGGATATTCGATTCCTCTGGTGTTGGGAAATCTGTTTCAGCTGACTTACAATGCGGTGGATTCGATCATCGCGGGACGATTTATCGGAAAGGAAGCACTGGCTTCTGAGGGAATGGCGAGTCCGGTTATGAATATTGTCATTCTTGGAATATCGGGCATCTGTATGGGTGCCAGTGTACTGATGAGTGAATTTTTTGGTGGAAAGCAGTATGAGAAACTAAAGCGGGAGATGGCGACTGCGGTTTTGTTTGGGCTGTATTTTTCGCTTGCAGTGATTGCGCTCGGGATTTTCTTCACACCGTGGTTGCTTAGAGCGCTCAATGTGCCCGAGGAGCTGATGAAGATGACATCTATTTATCTGAGAATCATCTTTCTCGGAGCGCCGTTTACCTACTTCTATAACGCGCTGGCATCGGCACTCAAGAGTGTGGGAGATTCAAAAACTCCGCTGAAATTTTTGATGTTTTCCTCGATTTTGAATGGGGTTCTTGATCTGATTTTTATCGGAATCCTCGGTTTTGGAATCGTGTGCTCGGCAGTCACGACGGTTGTCGCGGAGGCAGTCTCAGCCGGACTCTCGATCTGGTATGTATACCGGAAGATTCCGCTTCTCCAGTTGAAGAGAGGCGAGTTTCGGATGGATATGGGGCTTTTGAAGACGACGCTTCAGTATGGAACGGTGACAGCACTTCAGCAGTCGTGCCAGCCGGTCGGAAAACTTCTGATTCAGGGATCGGTCAATACGCTCGGAGTCAACACGATTGCAGCTTTCAATGCGGTAAACCGGGTCGATGATTTTGCGTGCATGCCGGAGCAGAGCATTTCCCATGGAATCACGACCTTCGTCGCACAGAATCGTGGGGCAAAGAAGGAGGAGAGACTTCATAAAGGATTTCGCGATGGACTCTGCCTTGAGTTTCTCTACTGGGTGCTGATTTGTGGGACGGTGTTACTGCTTCGAAAACCGATTGTCGGACTCTTTGTGACCGGGGAGGGTGCGAGGGCGATTGTGATGATCGGTGCGCAGTATCTCGGAACGATGGCGTTCTTTTATATTTTTCCGGCATTTACGAATGGATTTCAGGGATTTTATCGCGGAATGGGAATGATGAAGATGACGCTTCTCGGAACGTTTATTCAGACGACGCTGAGAGTGATTTTTACATGGATTCTTGCTCCGAGAATGGGAATCTATGGAGTTGCGATCGCATGTGCCTGCGGATGGAGTGTGATGCTTCTCGTGGAGATTCCGTATTACTTTAAGGTGAGACGGGCGATGAAGTGAGGAGCTGACAAAATTTCAGGTAAAGAGTTAAAAAAATAAAAAACGGCTCCAGGTAGGTCGAAAAGGCGACCGGAGCCGTTCATTTATTAAAATTGCCGTTCGCATATTAAATTGCTGTTCACACATTCAAGTCGCCATTTGCACATTTAAGTCGATGCTCAGACAATTCTGTATTTCAGAAACTATGAATTAATTTTCTGTATTCTTTTCTGTAGTTATTCCACCATTCTGGTTTACAAGAATTCCATTTACCTCGATTCCGCCGTCGATCGTGATGACGAGACACTGGCGACCATCGATCTCTCTCGTCTCGACGAGGTCGGTGCGCTCCGGATTGACTTTGACGACGACATCCGGTGTCTTTACCTCAAAGGCGCGAGTACTTGCGATGTTGGAAGCGTAGATCGAGGCGCGCTCGCCGGCAGTCTCATCGAAGTTCTGGTCGAAGTTTTCAAGCTGCTCTTCCTCGACTCCGCTGTTTTCGAGCAGAGTCTTGACCTGATACTTGTCGAGAACGACTGGTTCCGGATCGTCCTTGTGCTCGGAGATCAGTTCATTGAGGTTCTCATGGATTGTCTTGACCGTCTCATAGTCGCAGGCATCTCCGAGCGTGTCCGCAATGATCGCCTGAAACGATTCTTTCTGGCTTCCTGCCGGGAGCGGGAGCGGACAGCCGAGAATCCGCTCGACAACGCTGTCGTGTAGATCCTCACTCTTCCTTGTGTAGAGAAGGGTTGAATGGAGATCAGTCGAGCGATCGTTGAATGCGGGGAAGAGGAAGCCCCATTCCGGCATTCCGACAACCCAGTCACGGATACGGTTCTGGAAGTTGCTCTCGATCTCATTGTAACTGAGCCCCGGCTTGGAGAGATCGACCGGGCAGATCGAACAGAGAATGTAGCTGTAAACCTCGTCGGAGGCATCCTCCATCTCAATTCCGTCGGAGGTGCGTCCCGGGATGTCATAGGCATCGTGAATCAGCAGGATCAGGAAGTTGCCGACATAGTCATAGCTCTCGATAATCTGGTCGTAGAATGTGTCGAGCAGTTCATCATCAGTCAGACGTGTAGCGCGCAGTTTCATCAGCAGCTCATGCGGGGTACCCTCGCCCTCGGCAGAGAGTGGAAATTCCAGATTCAGAAGATTTTTTCCGAGTGTTCCGGAGAGATTTTTTCTCAAAATCTCGAAATATTTGAACATATCCTCTTCGGGGAGGGAGAGAAAAGCCTCCTTCAAGGTCGCTTTTTTATTCTTTTCTCCGTCCACATAACAGCCACAGATGCGGGAGATCGAGCAACTGTTGGGGGTGAACTGGCGCTTGATTTCAGAAATTTCTTTTTTAATCATAATAAGATAATCTCCTTTTTCATATTTCGTATGTTTCCTTTCACAGGAAAAGTTCCAATCAAAAGTCACCTTTTCATTTTAGTATAATTTTGAGAAAAAGACAATCTTGGTTCCCGTCTGCCGGTGGAAATTTTCTGTGTGAAAAACTTTGAAGGACGGCAACATCAATCTTGAGATCGAAAAAAGATTGGTTGCCGGTTCCTGTGTATGGATACTGTGTTCATTGTGGACGTTTGGCGTTTGGTATGGTATAATCAGGGGTAAAGCGTATGATATGACTGTTGGAATTCTCAGGAATTCGGCAAGGAGAACAAAAGTATGAAAGAGAATATCGTGGTAAAGGGACAGCTCAAGGGATATCTGTCCTGGCCCATTGTGCTTTCTGTCTTTCTGGTATGCGGGAATATCGCACTGTTTCTGGTAAGCCGTGTGGGCGCACTGGTGATGATTCCATTTACCGTGTGCTACATAGGAACGGCGGTCTGGATTTATGTGTACAGTCACAAGCGAATTCTTGGCGGTCTGGTGGAGTTTTCTTCCGAATATGCGTGGATTCAGAAGCAGTTGCTGACGGATATGGTGATCCCATATGCGCTGGCAGATGAAGATGGACGACTGCTTTGGATGAACCGCTCATTTCAGGAAGCGATACAGACAGAAAAAGGAAACAGAAAAAGCCTTCTTTCCATTTTTCCCAACCTGACTCGGAATGATCTGGTGCCGGATGATGGAATGGTTCTGGTTCATACCTCTTATGGGGACAAGAAATTTCGACTGGATATTCAGCCGATCTATGTGAGCAGTTCCGAGGAGGAGGAAAAGGAAGCACTGGTCAGCAGACAGAAACTGCTTGCGATCTATCTGTTCGATGAGACAGAAATGTTGCGTTGTTTGCAGGAGATCACGGATGAGAAGATGGTTGCCGGACTGATCTACCTCGACAATTACGATGAGGCACTTGAGAGTGTGGAGGAAGTACGTCGTTCTCTGCTGACAGCTCTGATTGACCGAAAGATCAACAAGTACATCAGTGCGATGGACGGTGTGGTAAAGACGCTGGAGAAAGACAAGTATTTCTTTATCATCAAGCAGAAATATGTTCAGCAACTTCAGGAGGAGAGATTCTCGATTCTGGAGGATGTAAAGACCGTCAACATCGGAAATGAGATGGCGGTGACGCTGAGCATTGGCATCGGTATGAATGGAGACACTTACGCGCAGAATTATGATTATGCGCGTGTTGCGATTGATATGGCACTTGGTCGTGGCGGAGATCAGGCAGTTCTGAAAGATGGAAGCCGGATTCAGTATTACGGCGGAAAATCTCAACAGCTTGAGAAGGCGACCCGCGTCAAGGCACGTGTCAAGGCACATGCGATGCGAGAGTTAATGGAGACGAAGGATCGTCTCCTGATTATGGGACATCGGATCGGTGATATTGACTGTTTTGGCTCTTCGATCGGTATTTTCCGAATTGCGACGGCGCTGAATAAGAAGGCGCATATCGTGATCAACGAGGTCACGACCTCGGTAAAACCGATGATGGATCGATTTGTCGACAACCCGGAGTATCCGGATGATATGTTCCTGTCGGGAGCGCAGGCCGCGGAGCTTGTGGATGCCAACACAATGCTTGTCGTTGTGGACGTAAACCGTCCGAGCATCACCGATGCCCCGGAACTGCTCAAGATGGTGAAGACGATCGTTGTTCTCGACCATCACAGACAGAGCAGTGAGATCATCTCAAATGCGGTGCTCTCGTATGTGGAGCCGTATGCATCCTCCGCATGTGAGATGGTTGCAGAGGTGCTTCAGTACATCGCAGACGGAATCAAGATCAAGTCGGCGGAGGCAGATGCGATGTATGCCGGCATTGTCATTGATACGAATAACTTTACCAATCAGACGGGCGTTCGCACGTTTGAGGCAGCCGCTTACTTACGGCGCTGTGGAGCAGATGTGACGCGAGTTCGCAAGCTGTTCCGCGATAATATGGTGGATTACAGAGCAAAGGCGGAGACAATCGCTTCTGCGGAGGTCTACCGGGATGCATTCTCAATTGGAGAATGTCCGGCGGAAGGACTTGAGAGTCCGACTGTTGTCGGTGCCCAGGCAGCAAACGAACTGCTTGAGATCAAGGGCATCAAGGCTTCTGTGGTGCTCACAGAGCTTCACGGAGTCATCTATGTCAGCGCACGCTCGATTGACGAGGTCAACGTGCAGGTGATGATGGAACAGCTGGGAGGCGGAGGTCATCGAACGATTGCAGGCGCTCAGCTGAAAGAAATGACGGTCGAGGAGGCAAAACGCCGTGTCAAGGCGGTCATCGACCAGATGTTAGAGAAGGGAGATATTTCATAATGGAAATCGTATTACTGGAAGACGTAAAAGCACTTGGAAAAAAGGGACAGATTGTAAAGGTAAATGACGGATATGCGCGCAATTTCATCCTGCCGAAGAAGCTCGGTGTTGAGGCGACCGCAAAGAACTTAAACGATCTGAAACTTCAGAAGGCAAATGAAGAGAAGGTTGCAGCAGAACAGCTCGCTGAGGCAAAGGCACTCGCAGAGAAGATCGGAGAGCTTTCCGTAACCCTGAAGATGAAAGCGGGAGAGGGCGGAAGAGCCTTCGGTTCTGTCTCCAGCAAGGAGATTGCAGTCGCAGCAAAGGATCAGCTTGGCTTGGAGATTGACAAGAAGAAGATGGTTCTTCCGGAAGCAATCAAGACCTTTGGTACGCATGAGGTTCCTGTAAAACTGCACAAAGATGTAACTGCAAAGCTGACGGTTAAGGTAACGGAAGCATAAGCATATTAAGGCAATATGCAGAAATGCAGAGTGCCGGGCAGATATGCAGACGGATTTTAGGTGCGAGGAGTGCGTGGGTCCTGTCTGCATAAATGTTTTGGTGCAAAGAGGAATACAGGAGAAACAAATGTATGGATGAACCTTTGATGAAAAGGGTGGCTCCTCACAGCATTGAGGCAGAGCAGTCGGTGATCGGCTCCATGTTGATGGACAGGGAGGCGATCATTGCTGCCTCTGAGATCGTGACGGCTTCTGATTTTTATCAGACGCAGTACGGTATCATGTTTGAGACGATGGTAGAGCTTTTTAATGAGGGCAAGCCGGTCGATCTGATCACGCTTCAGGACCGTTTGAAGGAAAAGGATGTACCTCCGGAAGTCAGCAGTCTTGACTTTGTCCGCGACATCATCACAACAGTGCCGACGTCTGCGAATGTGCGGTCTTACGCCAATATTGTTCGTGAGAAAGCTGTTTTGAGAAAACTGATCCATGTAAATGAGACGATTGCGAATACCTGTTATGCAGGTAAGGAGCCTCTGGATCAGATTCTTGCGACTACGGAGAAGACGATTTTTGATCTGCTTCAGAGCCGTGGAGGTGGAGAGTTTGTGCCGATCCGCCAGGTCGCTCTGAATGTGTTGGAGAAGATTGAGGTCGCCTCTAAGAGTCAGGGAAGTGTAACCGGAATCCCGACCGGATTTATTGATCTGGATTACAAAACTTCCGGTATGCAACCGTCCGACCTTGTATTGATTGCGGCACGTCCGTCTATGGGAAAGACGGCATTTGTGCTGAATCTGGTCGATCATGTGGCGGTGCGCAAAGGTCTGCCGTGCATGGTGTTCAGTCTGGAGATGTCCAAGGAGCAGTTGGTTAACCGTATGCTGGCGATGGAGTCGAATGTTGACGCACAGAAACTTAGAAACGGAAATCTGACGGACTCCGACTGGGATGCGGTTGTCGAGGGAATTGGTGTGATCGGCAATTCCAATCTGATCATTGACGATACTCCGGGTATCTCGATTACGGAACTGCGCTCAAAGTGCAGAAAGATGAAACTTGAGCATGGACTCAGCATGATTATCATCGATTACCTTCAGCTGATGAGCGGAAGCGGAAAATCAAGTGATAACCGTCAGCAGGAAATTTCAGAGATTTCGAGATCGTTGAAGGCGTTAGCGCGTGAGATGAACGCTCCGGTGCTTGCACTGTCTCAGCTTAGCCGTGCCTGTGAGACGAGAACGGATCACCGTCCGATGCTTTCTGACCTTCGAGAATCCGGAGCAATCGAGCAGGATGCCGATGTCGTGATGTTTTTGTATCGTGATGATTATTATAATAAAGACACCGATACACCGAACATTGCGGAAGTCATCATCGCAAAACAGAGAAATGGCCCGATCGGAACCGTCAATCTGCTCTGGCAACCGGAGTTCACAAAGTTTGTCAATCTGGCAAAATAGGTTGGCCGCGCAGAATATGTTTACGAGTCTTTGCGGGCATCGATTTGAAATGAGAAAAATATAGCGGAAAAGACATGGGCAGTCAAATGGGAATGAAAGAGAACATTCCTGTCTGACTGTCCATGTCTTTTTTTATATGATAGGAAATTGCGTCCTATCATATAAAAACGCTCCGCAAGAATCCTCACATGTATTCATAATTCTTCTCAAGGAGTCATATGTTTCTAGTAGTGCAGAAAGGCAGGGATTGTGTATCTGTCTGTATATGCCAGAGTATTTATTTCTGGCAGATCTTTGACATATCCCTGTCAGGGCAAATCTGAAAAATATGAGAGACCATAAGGAGAGAAAGTATGGACGGGACACATTATTCCATATCGGAGGCGGGAAAGCTCGTGGGTGTTGAGTCCCATGTTCTTCGGTACTGGGAGGACGAGCTTCAACTGAAAATACCTCGTAATGGGAAGGACTATCGGTATTATACAGATCTGCATATTCAGCTGTTGAAAAAGGTGAAGGAACTGAAAGAAAAGGGGTATCAGCTCAAGGCGATCGAGCAGGTATTGAAACGTATGCTTGACGGGGAGGAAGACGTCAATCCGGATGAAATTTTGAGACAGAATGCAGTCAATATTTTAAAGGAAGGGAAAACGGGGGAAGTCATGGCAGTGGAAGAGAAGAAGAGTGTCAAAGAGGGTGGGGGAAAGCAGGAGCTTTCTGCTCTGTCTCCGGAAGAGAAGATGCAACGGTTCCAACAGCTTATGAATCATATTATTGGGAATGCAGTCGGACAGGCTGTCAAGGAAAACAGTGAGGCGATCAGCGGGGAAATCAGCCGTCAAGTCAATGACCGGATGGTGCAGGAGCTTGAGTACATGATGAGGATCAGCGATGAGAGGGAAGAGGAGCGCTTTAAGATGCTCGATGAGAGTCTGCGCGCGTACCAGAAAAATGGGAAGAGCAAGGCGGAGGCAGCTGTGACGAGGATGCCGTTTTTCAGAAAGAAAAAATTCGGGAGAAGCGGAAAGAAGATGTGAATAAATTCAAATAAAAAAATCCCCTTTCGCACGACAATACGAAAGGGGATTATGTAGGTTAATTGAAAAATTAGCCCTCGTTGATTGCTCCGGTCGGGCAAACACCTGCGCAAGTTCCGCAAGAAATGCAAGCATCTGCATCGATGTTGTACTGGCTGTCTCCCTGAGAGATAGCGCTTACCGGGCACTCCGGCTCACAAGTTCCGCAACTAACACATGAATCGGTAATAACATATGCCATGATATGAGTCCTCCTTAAATATTCTTATACATTCGTTGTTACTTTATTCTATCCCATTTTTGAAAAATATTCAAGAGGAAAATGTTGCACAAATGGATAAAATCAGGTACAATTTTCAGTTAGCTTCAGGTAACTTATGGCAGAACGGGAATAGAGCTTGCTAATTTTGGGAAAAAGTATTATAGTATGAGTACATCTGCGAATTCTATAAGGAGGAAATTGACATGGAGAATAAAGAGACCATTCAGATCAGCAAGGATATGCTGATTGGTGAGCTGATCCAGATGCATGAGCTGATCGCTCCGATGCTGATGCGTGCAGGTATGCATTGCCTTGGATGCCCGTCTTCTCAGATGGAGAGTCTTGAGGAAGCATGCATGGTTCACGGCATTGACTGTGATGATCTGGTTACCGGTATCAATGAGGTACTGGCTACTTTATAAGAAAATTGATAAAGTAAGATTTTCTGAAAAAAGGACACCCGAGTATTTCGGAGGTCCTTTTTGTGTTGTGTACGTCGAAGACGTGACTGTGACTTTTTGCTTTTCCTTTTTTTCTCTTGCAATTGGATGTATTCTCTAACAATTTCTACGGTTGTACCTTCCGTTGTAAGTACGACTGAATGATAGGAATATTATAATGTGATCAAAAATAAAAGTCAACGCCGTGTATCCCGCAATTCATCCCACCACCTACACATTTGTTTAGAGGTGGGGGATTTCTTGCTCATGGCGTGTTAAATCAGAGCCATTTTCTCGAGTGCATGTGCACGAACGATGATTTCATAATGCTCCTGATAGTAGGCTTCACTGGCGGATTCCGGTTTCACGCGGGTTCCGTATTCAGATAAGATGTTGCAGATCCGGCTGAATCCAAGTGGATCCATATCCTTACTGCTGAGTACCAGATAATACTGGGAAGTTCCCGGCTTCTTGTACAGGGTGTTGATGCCCTGTGGAATTGAGACGGTTACTCGGGCGGCTTCGGAGACCTGATCAAGGCTGTCGAAACGATAGATGCGGGTCTGAACAGGCAGGGCTTTCTGAATTGCCTGTAAAGCGTTTTTCGTCTCACTCTGAGTAGAATTAAGAGAATTCGGATCAGAATCCTGTGTCGTCGCGATGCCGGAAAGTTCCGGATCGGGCGCTTCGGAAATCGCCTGAAGCTCTTTGTTTAAGTATTCCATCAGATCGTCAGCTCCCTCAAGAAATTCACCGGCGAATCTGGTTGAGGACTCCGGGTCTTCCTCGGAAAGCTGAGAAAACTTGGAAAAACGGGTGTCAAGTTCTTCTGGATCTTCTATCTTGGTAATGACCAGCATAACGCTCTCGCCGGAAAGCGGAATTGCTTCAACCATCAACGGAATATCATCTTCCGCATCAAATCCTACTTCAGTGGAGGCCTTTTGAATCATCTCACGGAATAGACTGCGGGCTTTCTCACTTCCATAAGCCAACTCTCCCAGGTTTAAGTTGCGTGTGCTCAGATCGGTACTGGTCAGGGTGCAACGTATCTGGTTGTCATTAATTCGCTCTATCCTCATAAGATCACTCCTCTCTATAAAAAAGATGCTATTTGCTCAATTTAATTATAGTATATGATACGGGGAAAAATCAATTCCTATGTGTAAATTTTATAAAAAGTTAAGGTTATCGTGTTGCAATACACAGGCAGAAATTTCCTGAAATAAAAATCCACTACAATTCGTGTAACGCATGAACAAACAGTAACTATTTTGTTTCTGTCGAGCTGCGCTCTCTGAGTATGAGATAAATCGTTTGGAAAAGTTCGTTCATATCGATCGGTTTGGCGATGTGCTTGTTCATTCTGGCAGAGAGGGAGATAATGGGGAATAATGGGAAATAATGGGAAAGATAATAAGAACGATAATGGGAAGAATAAAAGAAAGAATAATGAAGAATAACAGAAAGGGTAATAGAAAGAGTAACAGAAAGAGTAACAGGGCGCCGACGGCTGAAGTAAATCCATAGGGACTCGCTCTCGCTCCGATTCAACGCAGCGGTGCATAGGACTGCAAAATACGCAGTCCAAACACCGGCGTTTCATACGGGTCCCTAATGGATTTCTTACAGCCTTACGGCGCCGTGAGTTTTTTGAGTTTTCAGTTGACAGCGAGTGGGGGAATAGACTATAATCCAACTATCAGAGAAAAATAAGAATTAAGTTTTTCTTTTTCAGAAGAATTCTAAAAAGTCGGTTAGATCTAATTATAAATCACTAAATCATTCAATAAAAAATCAAAGTAAAAAAATAAATAAACGTAGACCCCCAAAGGAGATGAATGAATTTGAAAAAGTTGATCTACTGGATGTTTTGCCCAAAAGTGAAAAACATGTTAGGGCGTAGATTGAGGCGAGGGATTTTGCTGACGGTATTTTTTATTCTATTTGTAGTCCTACCTTTGCCTGTATTTGCGATGCATACAAGAGATGTGCATGATCGAGATCAGGTGAATCAGAAAAGCATTCAGAAAATAATAGTAAGTAATGATAGAGCAGAAGTGATAAATCAATATGCCACTGGATCAAATACAAAAGGAAAAGATGATCAAAAAAAAGAAGAAATAAGATCGGATGAAGATGATGGCAATGGCAGTTTAGGAGATGAAGATAATTGTTCGAATGAGATAATAAAAGCATCAGATAGTGACTGGGATGACAAGGATTTGCAGGAAAAAATAGAGGATAAGAAATTAGAAAACGAGAATCCTCAGGAAAATTTTGAAGATACAGTAACAAACGATCAAGAATCAGAAAATCTATATTTCAACACATCAAAAAATCAAAAAAATTCAGAACAGAAAACAGAATCTATAAGTGAAAATCAAATAAGAGATTTAAAGGATTATGTACTCAGCAGAGGAAGTACAAATGAATTAGCAAATTTTAATGTTTCTCTGTTAGATGCAGGAGGAATAACAATCGAGCCGGATGATAACGGCATCTATCATGTCTATGAGAATGATCTTTATTATCTGAACGTTCATTTTTATGCACCTATGGGAATTCCGGAAAAAGGTATTTATCAATATATTATGCCAGAAGGAATAAAAGCAATTCAAATTTTATCGCAAAATATTCGAGCAAGTGATGGAGCAGAAATTGGAATTTTAGAAATATTGGAATCAGGAAAAATTTTGAGTATCAGTATGAAAGAAAATAAAAAGATTCGATTGAATGTGACATTTTCTTGTACGGTTGACTTTGAAAGAGAGAATCCTGCAGTCAAAATTGAATCGCATAAAGATGGAAGTATTGCGAAAACAGGATATTTTAATGGATTAACGGGACAATTTGAGTGGACGATCACAGCCCAGATTCCGGCATATGCTGGTGGAAAGGCGAAGGAGTGGTCTATTAGGGATAGATTTTGGGATGTTAATGGAAATGTTAAAGAATGGTCAGTAGATGAAATACAAAAAATAATAATTATTTATGATAACGAAGAACATTTACTATTCAGTGAAAATGAAGCTAAACAAGGAAATCAAAATTTAGCTTATCGATGGGATAATAGCAAAAGTCCAAGAAGATTATATTTAGTAAACATTACAGAGAAAGATAGTTGCGATGGATTTTGTACACATTGGTATTTTACTAAACCGTCGACAGTAATTATTTATTATTCAAATGAATTAGAGGATGGATTAGATTGGATTAGTAATGACGATGAAGAGTTAAAAGTAAGCAATGATGCGTGGTTAAATACTAAACGAGTAACAACAGAAATAAATCTTTCCCCCATACTCAGTAAATCTCATTCCTCAGATTCATCTAAATACACAATCACATTAAATCCAGATTTTTATGATTTAAGTCGGCAAGAGGTTGTTATTGACGACGTTATGACGGGCAACGCTTATTATGTGACAGGCTCGATGACTGTGTTTGTGACGGACAAAAATGGGGTTACGTTTCCGCTTCAATATGGAACGGATTTTACAGTGGAAAAAGTGGATGGAAGTGCTCAGCACATTCGGATTCATGTTGCGAATCCGGGGGCGTATTGTTATCAGTTCACCTATAAGACAGTAGCCAAAAGTGATGGCGGGGCGGGTGAAGTGAAAAATGAAGCGCAGGTTACTTTGTGGGGGCGGGAGTTTTGTGCAGAGGATTACAGTTTTAGCTCTAGTGCAGAGGAATATTTTGTGCGAATGAAAAAGAGTGAGGAAGATAGTGGTAGGGCGGTCCCTGGTGCTCTTTATGGACTTTATTCGTCTACGGGAGAGTTGATGGTGCAAGGAGTTACGGATGCGCTGGGAGAGTGTCTGTTTCGTGGAGATCCGGTGAACGGTTTTCTCTTGGATCGAGATTGTCTGTATTATCTGCAAGAGATAGAAGCTCCGGATGGGTATGAAAAAAATGAAACGAGAACATGGTTCTATTTTGCAGAATCGGATTATGAACAGTCGATTCGTCCGCTGTTGGAAGAGGCACGTTTTACAGGAGTCTATGGTGCAGAGGATGAAGAGGCGATAGAGATTGAAGAGGGACAGGATGAAAGTCTTTCGAGTTGGATTCTGGTGACGGACCGGAGAATAAAGACATATACACTTCCTCAGACCGGCGGAGTCGGGACGGATGAATATATAACAGTTGCTTTTCTGATATTTGCAGGAATGGGAAGTGTATTTGATATTGTTTTCAGTGTTTCGAAACCAATCGGACAGGTGAAGGAGACTGGAAAAAAGAAGAAAGTAGAGGAGGATCAAAGATGAACCAAAACGTTAGGGAGAGTTCTGTGTGGTACAAGTGGGGATGTAGGATGATGGCATGGATTTCAATGGTGATTTGTATTGGAATCATGATGATGGGAATCACGGCGTTGGCGGGAACGATGCATACGATTACTGCGCCGGACAATGGACATGAGTATGAAGTCTATCAGATTTTCACGGGCGATGAGACCGAAGGGATTTTATCGAATGTAAAGTGGGGAGAAAATGGAAGTGGAGAGTGTGGAGCCGGAGTTCCGGATTCTATTTTGAAGGAGATTGAGGAGGCAAGTGGAACAGATGCAGAGAAACTCGCGGTGATTAAAAAGTATGCCAGAATCAAGAAAGAAGAGGCATTTAAGATGATCTCGGAAGAAAGGGTTTTAAGTGTTCCGTCTGGATATTATCTGATGAAGGATAAGGATGGTTCTCAGGCGGGAAAGAATGATGCGTATACAACTTGGCTCGTGAAGGTTGTGGGTGATGTGAAGATGGCTCCGAAAGCGGACAAGCCTTCTTCAGAAAAGAAAGTGAAGGATCGAAATGACACGCTGGGAGAAGAATCTGGATGGCAGGATTCCGCAGATTATGATGTGGAAGATCTGGTTCCGTTTCAGCTGACCGGAAAAGTAGCGTCAAATTATGATTCTTATTTGAGCTATCGTTTTGTTTTTCATGATCAGCAGTCAGAGGGGCTTGATTTTCAGGTGGATACAGTGCGGGTGTTTGTGGACGAAAAGGAGATTACACAGGGATTTTCTGTGCAGACGTCGACAGAGGATGGGGATGCGTTTGAGGTAGTGTTTGAAAACATGAAGACAATCCCGGAAGTAAAAGCGGGAAGCACGGTGACGGTTGAATATAAATCACGGTTGACGGATCAGGCAGTTTTAGGAGCAGAGGGAAATCCCAATACGATGTATCTGGAATACTCAAACAATCCGAATCAGGGACAGGAGGGAGAGACTGGAAAGACACCGGAGGATACGGTAATTGTTTTTACCTACAAGATTGTTGTAAAGAAGTTGGATGAGACAGGAAAAGCGTTGGAAGGTGCGGAATTTATTCTGGAAAAACAGTTGCCAGATCGTGATGAGGGAGATGAAAACTGGCAGTCATTTGTGGCGGAAAAGAATACAACGGGAACCGTTTTTACATTTCGGGGATTAGATGACGGTGCATATCGATTGACAGAGTCGATCACACCGGCAGGATACAATACGGTTCCGGCTCTCTATTTTACGATTACAGCAGATCACCAGATTCTGTCAGATTCGCCGATTTTGGAAAATTTGAATGGAGAGACGGCGACAGGAGAGATCACATTTGTCATTGACAAGGAGGAAGGATTTCTCGAGACAACGGTTGTCAACAAACATGGAGTGTCACTTCCGGAGACAGGTGGACGCGGAACTTTTCTGTTTTATGCAGTTGGTGGTGTTTTGATCTTTGCATCGATGGGAGCAGGAATGATGTATCTGATGAAAAATTCGTCGAGAGGAGGGGAGGATGACGAGCATAAAGAGACGATGGATTAGAAGATTTCTGAAGTTTGTGCCTGTGATGCTGTTTGTTGTTGGAGTGTCGCTGATGCTTTATCCATATGTCAGCGATTGTTGGAATCGGTGGCATCAGTCGCGTGCGATTGCGGGATATGCAGATGCTGTTTCGCAGGAAAAGCGAGAAGATCTTGAGAACATGTGGAAGCAGGCAAGGATTTACAATATGGAGTTAAAGAGAAAGAAGAATCGTTATTATCTGAGTGAGGAGGATCAGATTCGCTATCACCAGCTCCTAAATCTGACTGGAAATGGAATCATGGGCTATATTGAGATCCCCTCGATTCGGTGTTCGCTTCCGATTTATCATGGGACGGATGAGTCGGTTCTTCAGGTTGCGACGGGTCATATCGAGGGAAGTTCTCTTCCTGTGGGAGGAGCCGGGAGTCACTGTGTGATTTCCGGTCACAGGGGGCTTCCGTCGGCAAGACTGTTTTCAGGTCTTGATCAGCTAAAAATCGGCGATTTTTTTAATCTGCGGGTGCTCAATCGGACGTTGCAGTATCAGATCGATGAGATCAATATCGTGCTTCCGGATGACATTGGAAAATTGGAGATTGACCCCGAAAAGGATTTTTGCACGCTTGTTACCTGTACCCCTTATGGGGTGAATTCTCATCGGATTCTGGTTCGGGGAAGTCGTGTGGAAAAACAAAACGGAGATAGAGATTAAGAAAAAACAGCAATAGAGAGAAAAAACAGAGAAAGAAAAAAACAAGAAAACGTAGAAAAGAAGGTCATAAAAAGAAAAAGATGGGGAGATACAATGCGAAGGATCATGACACTTATCGCAGGTGGAGTGTGCGTAGGGATTTTGTGTGTGATGATATTTTTTCATATGCAGGGAATTCAGGTGTTGGCGATGACGGAGAATCTTTCAGAAAGTCCCATAGAGGGAAAGAAGATCGGATCTGTGATCTTGGAATATGGACGGGAAAAGCCGATTCAGCATGCAGGTTTTTCAATCTTTCAGGTATCAGAGAAAATTCAGGTGGCGGAGAAAACGGAAAATGGAAGTTACCGGAAAACAGGAGACTTTGAAACGTGTCCGGTTCAGATTGAACTTGAGGATGTTTCGCGGTGGAGGGAGACCGCGGAAACATTGGAGATTTATGTGCTGAGGGATCGGTTGACTCCGCTGAGAAAAGGGGAGACAGATCTGAATGGGCGATTGAAATTTGAAAATCTGGGAGCAGGAGTTTATCTGATTGTTGGAGAGAAAAAGATAGAGGGGAAAAAGACCTATATTCCGGAGCCGATTTTACTTGTCCTAGCAAGAGATGGCAAATTACCGGAAAATAAGGCATCGGAGAAGGTTGCATCAGGAAACGAAAAGTCGGAGAACGGAAAATCAGAGAATATGGATGAAGGAGGAGCTTATCAGGTGACGGTGCATCCGAAGTACCGGGAAGAAGAGAAAGCGCGGTCTTCAAATCGGGATCATGATGATGCTTCGGAAACCATTCGAGTAAGGGCAATAAAAGTCTGGGAGGAGGAGAAGACAAGGGCTTACCCGGAGATCAGGCAACAGGATATTCAGGCGCATCCGACACAGGTAACGGTACAGCTTTTGAGGGATGGTGTATTCATGGAAAATGCCGTGTTGTCGGAGGACAATCAATGGAGCTGTATGTGGGAAAATCTGGATGCAGACAGGGTTTGGAAGGTGGCAGAGGAAGTTCCGGAAGGATATGTCGTCTCGATTCGTCAGGAGGGAGAGACATTTCTGCTGACAAATCGGAAGGAGAATAGATATTTGCCTGGGGAGTCTGAAACTTCGGTGGAGGAACCGGATCTGCCGGATGCCGAAAAACTTCCGCAAACAGGAAGCTCGTGGTATCTGGTCTTGATTTTGGGAGCGATCGGAATTTTGCTTGTGAGATGTTGTGGAAAGATTGAAAAAAGAAGAAAGGCGGATGACGGAAAAAAAGAGAGAAAAAGAGAGAAAACAGAAGAGAAGGCGGGGGAGAAAAAATGGCGAAGCATTTGGGTGTGGATGCTAAGAATTTTTGGGACATGCTGTATGATTTTGGCTGGGATTTTTGCGGGAAAGAATAGTTCTGATGAGATTCGGGCGTATAATCATGTCAAGGAGAGTCAACGAAAACTGGAGGTGGAAGAACAAGCAAAGAAAAAGCAGGAACAACCACTCTATCTGCTTGACCCGGCTCGGGTGATGCCGGAGAAAGTGGTGGATGGGAAAGCCTATATTGGGGTATTGGAGATTCCTTCTCTTGGGCGTGAACTTCCCGTGATGAGTGAGTGGACGGATGAGAGACTAAAGCAGGCTCCGTGCCGATATGCGGGTTCGGCGTATCTGCAAAATCTGGTGATTGCCGGTCATAATTATCGCGCGCATTTTTCTGGAATCGGAAATCTGAAAAAAGGAGATTCGGTGATTTTTACAGATATGGACGGAAATCGATTTTTCTATGAGGTGACAGAAATTGAAATTTTAAATGCAGAAGAGACGGAGAGAATGACAGAGAGCTGGTGGGCGTTGACTCTGTTTACCTGTACTGTCGGAGGTGGACGGCGCATTGCCGTGCGCTGTGACGCGTTGGTGCAGGATGAGTAGAATTCAGAAGGGGAGAGACAAGCCCCTTCTGAGTTATATGATTTCTTGAAGCGCGGAGAGATCCACGATGCGGATCTGTCGTTTTTCGAGGGAGATCATTCCTTCCGCCTGCATGTTTGAGAGTTCCCTTGAGAGGGAGGGGCGGGCAACGCCGAGGTAATCTGCCATCTTTTCCCGGTTCATTGAGAACGTGTAGTCGGGATCAGAATGTGTATGTTGAAGAAGCATCCGGGCGATTTTCTGGCGAAGCGAAGCTCCGGAGATGATGCGGATTTTCTGGTTCAGATAGTATGCTTTTCCGGCGAAGACGGGGAGAAGATTTGCAATCAGCCGGTAGCTGAAGGAATTCTGGTTTACGGCATCCACATCAAAGAATGCCTTTGGAATCAGGAGAACGTCAGCAGTCGAATCTGCCAGAGCGAAGTAGTCGTATTCTTTTTTGTTTAGGAAGAGAAAAACCTCCCCGAACATTTCTCCGTGCTCCTGAAATGTCGCAACGATGTTACGTTTTCCTCCGAGGGAGTCATTGCCGATAACGATCGAGCCGGAGAGCAGAACCATCATGTAGCGGGGCAGTTCTCCCTGATGAAAGAGATAGGTGTCCTTCGGGTAGGAGACAATGCGCGCCTGACTGACGAGAAGACATTCCTCAATCTCTGCCTCTGACATTCCCGCAAAGAGGGGACACTGATTCAGATTAAATTTCATAACGGAACCTCCTTTCGCTCACGGAATCGTGGATTTTCAGTACGCTCTGTATTTAAGTCAATGCTCGTAGAGAATTACTGCGCGTTATACTCTAAGTTACACGAGATTTTGCACAAGATCAAGGTTGAGTGAGAGTCCCTGGCGGAGTTGCTGGCGGGCATTTCCCATCATTGCATCGAGTTCTTCTAAGCGCTTCAGGAGTTCCTTTTCCTCTGAAGTTGTGGTGAGAACTTTGTGGATTCCGCCGTTCTGGATTACGATTCGTCGGTCTGCCATCAGTGCAAGCAGAGGATCGTGAGTCGCCATCAAAACGATTTTGTCCTGAGAGACGAGGACATCTAGCGCCTTCTTGCGGTCGATTCCGGCATTCTCGATCTCGTCGATCAGGACGATCGGGGAAGCACTTAAAATTGCCGTGTCTGCAATCATCAGGGCGCGGGACTGACCACCACTCAAGGCGGTGACAGGGGTGTCCGCAGTGAAGGACTCACCGGCGAGCTGATTGGCAGATTCGAGGATCTGTTCTGCAATTTCTCTGCTGTTCTCGATCATTCGGCTCTGTGCGTGAAGCTCGAGAAATTCGCCGGCTTTTAAATCCATGACAAAGTTCATGTTCTGGGAGAGCTGGGCGACGAGTTTGTTGTTTGCAGAGTAGCGCCATTTCGGATCAGGACGTTCACCATTGATTCGGATACTGCGTCTGGTCGGGGTGTCGTTCTGGGCAGCCCACTCGATATCTGCGAGCAGACGACTTTTTCCAGAACCGGTCGGTCCGACAATCGAGATGATCTGCCCCGGAAGAATCGTGAGTTCGTCAAACCCCTCTGGCACATGGCTCTTGTCCGTTCCCGGAAGAATCGTGAGGGAGCGAACCTGGTTGTCCGTCTGAATTCCGAGAAATTCAGCCATCTGATGAATATATATATCGAACTGTTCCGGGAGTTCGGCGCAGTCGAGTGCTTTCTCCTCGATCTCATCCTGGTCAAGTTGTGCAAGATATTCCGGAAAAGTCAGGGATTCTGAGCCTTTCGTATCAAGTCGGTTTTGAAGAAAGAACTCTTCTGTAAACGGGTATTTCTCGAGCAGTTCTGCGATCGTGAAACGACTGATCAGACTTGTCTGTTTGTGCATGATTCGTTCTCCTTCCAATCCATTTTTCGACTGTTGCCAAGCTGGAATTTTTCACCGATTCTTCGTTCGCCGAGACAGTAGGAACACATCGCAGACGGCATTGAGAAACGCAGCTTCATGCCCTGAACGCTCTCAACGTTCTGTTCCTTGTTGTAGAGCAGAGTGCTGAGCTCGTGTGCACCCTGTCCACTCAGACCATTGACATGGATGACCATTGCACGCGGATTGACGGCACTGACACGGGCGGAGAAGACCTCTCGCTCTGCCTGGGAGACGATGTCGCCCTTGGTGATGACGACGATGTCAGCCGACTTGAGGAGCGGTCCGATCTTTTTCGGCGTGTTGATTCCCGAGAGGTTGTCGATGACGCAGACTCCGGTGATTTCCTCAAGATAAGGGGAGCAACGATTGCAAAGCCCTGCGGATTCGGTGATAAGAAGATCAAGTCCCTCGCGGTTTCCCCAGTTTACGACATCCTCAATGTTTGAGGCAAAGAAGTGGTCGGGGCAGAGACCGCCGGAGAGTCCTTTTTTGACGGGGATTCCTGCTTTCTCGTACAGGATGTCATCATCAGTGAACAGACAGTCAAATTTTACAACGCCGACCTTCTTTCCATCTGCCTGAAAGGAGGCGATCGTCTTTAAGATTACTGAGGTCTTGCCGGATGAGGGCGGACCAGAAAAAATAATCAGATTCATTTCGTTTCCTCCGATGCTTCAAAAAACATGCGCTCTGTCTCTTTTAAGAGAGAGCCGATATCGTGTGAGTAGATGAAATCCCAGCCCGGCCACAGGAAGGTCTCTTCTGGCGAGAGTCCATTGTCAATATCCGGGTGTGCGGATGGGAATTTTCCGCCGGCACAGAAGACTTCGCCCATCTCTTTGGAGGCGAGATAGGAGATAAATTCCTGAGACCTCTCAGAAGAGGAGGCCTTGCTCAGCAGGAAAATCGGGCTTAAAATCGCACCATCTGACGGCCATACAGGAGTCAGAGTGTTGTTTTCGCGGTTCATCAGCGTGAAAAAATACGGCATGACGGTGACTGCCGGGGAGGAGGCTTTCTTTGCCTTTGTTCCGGTCTTGACCATCTCTGCGGGATGCATTGCACTCATCAGATTGCGACCGAGGGCGCGAACTCCGTCCTCCCCGTAATGGCTGTAAATGCCGAGCAGGAGTGCGTTGAAGAGATCAAGATCCCGAACCGGCATTGAGATCGAATTCTCAAATTCCGGGGAGAGCAGATCACTCCAGCTTTGTGGAAACTCGCGTCCATCGAGGACGGATTCATTTACCATAAAGACAGCAGGAACGCCTGCAAGGATGGTGTACTGATGTTTCGGATCTTTCAGTTGAAGATGTTCATTGTCAAAGCAGGAGTTGAGCTTTTCCATTCCGGTTAAGTCGGCGAAGACACCGGCGTCGGAATAGTGTCCGAGGAGACTGCGGTCAAAGAAGAGACCGAATCCGGCCGACAGATAAATATCTGCGAGATCATCGGCGCTCTTGCTGTTTTTTACCTGTTCCTCGATATGATCAAGTCCCATGCTTGCAGCCTGAAGATCACAGCTGACATCCGCGTGGTGTTCTTCAATCCAGTTGTTGAGCTTTTCCATCAGCTGAATGCGGATCGGGCAGGGAAGCACACCGGTCACGCGGAGAGCATCTGGATTTTCGCGGGTGCGACGGATTACGTCGACGAGCGTCTGCTCTGTTTTTTCTACATCGAGATGGCGGGTCTTTAAAGCCATTTCAAGGGAGACAGAGCGTCCCATCAGCTTTCGCAGGGCATCGTTTTTGAGAGATTCGTAGCCTATCTCCACGAGCGGTTCAATCAACTCCGGGTACTGTTCGGTTATATTGTAAACTTTATCGGTAAGAGAAAAATATGGATTCAAATCAGTTTCCTCCTTATGCTTGTCTGTACTTGACTTAGTTTGCTTTTTAACTATTTTTACTATACGCATTCTAACAGAAAAAGTCCAGAGAGTATGTAACAAATGTTACGAAAACGGATTATGGAGAAATGTTCCTGTATATGGGCAGAAATGTTCTGGATTGGCAATTTTACAGGATGTCATATTTATAGGATGCCATACTTACAGAATGCTGTAATAGTAACCATTTTTTTGAAATACAATAAGAATTTTGAGGAAAAGATAAAATTGCTATTTTTGATTACTTATGTTATAGTGAAAATCAGAGAAAGCAATACACGGAAAGGAAAAAAAGACAATGAGAGACACAACTCTGGTTATTATGGCAGCCGGAATCGGAAGCAGATTCGGCGGTGGAATCAAACAGCTCGCACCGGTAGGACCGAACGGAGAAATCATCATGGACTACTCCATCCATGACGCTTTAGAGGCTGGATTCAATAAGATCGTTTTCATCATCCGCAAGGATTTGGAGAAGGATTTCAAGGAGATCATCGGAAATCGTATTGAGAAAGTGGCAAAAGTAGAGTATGCATTCCAGGAGCTTGATGAGCTTCCGGAGGGATATTCCGTACCGGCAGGTCGCACAAAGCCGTGGGGAACCGGTCAGGCAGTGCTTTGCGCAAAGGATCTTGTAAATGAGCCGTTCCTTGTAATCAATGCAGATGATTACTACGGCAAAGAGGGATTCAAGAAGATCCATGATTACATGGTAAATGAGATGGACCCGGATGCAGATCCGTATGATATGTGCATGGGTGGATTCATTCTGGAGAACACACTGAGCGATAACGGAACCGTAACCCGTGGTGTCTGCGAGGTAAATCCGGATGGAACTCTGAAGGACGTAACAGAGACCTTCGAGATTCAGTGGAAGGATGGCGTGCTTGGTGCAGTTGACGGCAAGGGCAATGCAGTTACCGTAGATCCTCATCAGCATGTATCCATGAATATGTGGGGACTTCCGCCAAAGTTTTTCGATGAGCTTGAGACCGGTTTCCCGAAGTTCCTCGACAACATTGAGGAGGGCAACCTCAAGGCTGAGTATCTGCTTCCGACGATCATTGACCAGATGATTAAGAGCGGACGTGGTTCTGTAAAGGTTCTTGAGACCCGCGACAAGTGGTTTGGTGTGACTTATCAGGCAGATAAGCAGACTGTGGTGGATTCGATCCGCAAGCTGATTGCAGACGGTGTTTACAAGGAGCATCTGTATGACTAAATTGATTTCCTGGAATGTCAACGGAATCCGTGCCTGCGTGGGCAAGGGGTTTTTAGACTTTTTTCAGGAGGCGGATGCAGATATTTTCTGCCTTCAGGAGACGAAACTTCAGGAGGGACAGATTGATCTTGAACTGCCGGGGTATCATCAGTACTGGAACTATGCCAAGAAAAAGGGATATTCCGGAACGGCGATGTTTACCCGAACAGAACCGATTTCTGTGACCTATGGAATCGGGATCGAGAAGTATGACGGAGAGGGACGCGTCATCACAGCGGAATTTCCGGAGTACTATGTTGTAACCTGTTACACGCCGAATTCTCAGAGTGAGCTTGCCCGGTTGGACTATCGAATGGGATGGGAGGACGCATGGCTTTCGTGGCTGAAAAAGCTCGAGGAGAAGAAGCCGGTGATTTTCTGTGGCGATCTGAACGTGGCACACAAGGAGATTGATCTGAAAAATCCGAAGACGAATCGAAAGAATGCCGGATTTACCGACGAGGAGCGCGAGAAATTTTCCCGTCTTCTCGATGCAGGATTTATCGACACATACCGCTATTTCTATCCGGATCAGGAGGGCGTGTATTCCTGGTGGTCTTATCGTTTCAAGGCGAGAGAAAAGAATGCAGGGTGGAGAATCGACTATTTCTGTGTTTCAGAGTCTTTAAAAGACCATCTTGAGAGCGCATCGATTCACACAGAGGTGTTGGGATCAGATCACTGTCCGGTGGAATTGAATCTGAAAGAATAGCAATTTTGGCATAAAAAAGATAAGTTCTGCATAAAAAGAACAATGTTGCTGGATGTTGCTAGAAAACGGAGAGTTCAAAGGGGCCGTCATAAAACAGCAAAAACAGTGTGATCTGTGTGCCGTTTTGTGACTGCCCTTTTTTTCTATGAAATATTGAAATCGTGGACTGCCATGTTTGCTGACGTAGAAGACAGAGAAAACAGAGAAAACAGAGAAGATAAAAACTTTACATGTGGTAATTCATAATCATAAAAGAAGGGGGGGAGCTGGAGATGCATTCATTTAAGATTGACAACAGTGTGAGGGGAGACGCAGTGCTGGGACTTACGAAGGTAGACGGAGGCATTCGTGTGGCAGTGGTAGCCGATGCGAAGGAGTGTGCCCTGCTCTTGTATCTGTCGGGATCTCATTCACGGCAGAGAGAGGAGAAGAAAGAGACGGCGCGGATTGCATTTCTGGAAGAGGGAAAGATAGGCAATGTCTGGACGATGACCGTTCTAGGGGAAGATTTGGATCGCTATGACTATGCATTTGAGGCAGATGGAGTTCGTTTTGAAGATCCTCACGGGCGCTCGTTTGAGGGACATGAGCGCTGGGGAAAGAAAGAGCTGGGAAATATTCTGCTGAAAACACCGGTATCTCAGCCGGAGTTTGACTGGGAGGATGATGAGCGTCAGGGGATTTCCTACGAGGATGTGATTGTGTATCGGCTTCATGTGCGCGGTTTCACCCGCCATGCCTCATCTGGTGTGGAGAACAGAGGAACCTTTGCCGGAATTGTGGAAAAGATTCCTTATCTCAAGGAACTTGGAGTGACAACGGTCGAACTCATGCCAGCAACCGAGTTTAATGAGGTGATGATGCGCCCGAGGCAGATCCAGCATCGCTATCAGGAGCGATCGAAAGAAATGAAAACGGGCTTGTCATCATCCTTGGAAATGGAGTCTTCGGAGACTGCGTCCTCGGAAACCACATCGAGGAAAACGGATCTGAATTCGAGCACATCTGTCATGGAGGCGGATGGTCGCTTAAATTACTGGGGATATGGACCGTCGTTTCTGTTTGCACCGAAGGCATCCTATGCGGGAAAAGGAAAAAATCCGGTCACGGAATTCAAGAACCTTGTAAAAACCCTGCACCGGGAAGGACTCGGAATCGTGGTAGAACTTTTCTTTACCGGAGAGGAGACGCCTGCCGATGTCGTGGAAGTGGCGAGATTCTGGGTGAGGGAATTCCATGTCGATGGACTCCACATCAGCGGGACAGCCCCGATCGCGCTTCTCGCCTCCGATCCTTATCTCTCTGACACGATGATCTGGGCGACGAGCTGGGATGGAATTGAGATTGCGGGAAGCGGGCAGAAGAAAAATGCGAAGACCGATCCGTTCCAGAGAAGACTCGCAGAGAGCCAGATTTTCAAGAAGCAGTTTGCACAGACCCGACAGGTAAGCCGTGGCAAGGTGCAGGAAGCGGAAAACGGCAAAGCTGCAAGCGCGGATAAAGCAAACAGTGCGGAAAAAGCGAAAGATGCCGGAAAAGAGAATGGCTCTGAAAAAAATGCAGAAATGATGGGATTAGCGGTGGAGCCAAAGAGACGGACGAGAGTTCTTGGCGAGTACAACGATGGCTTTCTCGTTGATATGAGACGCGTCCTCAAGGGCGATGAGGGGCAGATGGGTGCGCTGGCATTTCGCAGCCGCAGAAATCCCGATACCTTCGGTGTGTTGAACTACATGGCATCTAACAATGGATTTACGATGGCAGATATGGTTTCTTACGACCAGAAACACAATGAGGCGAACGGGGAGGAGAATCGCGACGGAACGGATTACAACTGTTCGTGGAACTGTGGTGCAGAGGGTTCGGTTCGTAGAAAGAAGATCCGTCAGCTTCGCAAAAAACAGCTCAGGAATGCGGTTCTGCTTCTGATGCTGAGTCAGGGAACTCCGCTTCTGCTTGCCGGGGATGAATTTGGCAATTCGCAGGACGGAAACAACAACGCTTACTGTCAGGACAATGAGATCTCATGGCTGAACTGGAATAACCAGAAGACGAACGCGGATCAGCTCGAATTTGTAAAGCATGCGATCGCATTCCGAAAAGAGCATCCGGTGTTTCATCAGCCGACAGAGCCGAAACTCATGGATTCGCTTGCCTGCGGTCAGCCGGATGTCTCCTATCATGGAATCAGTGCGTGGAAGCCGGAATTTGACAATTTCCGCAGACAGTTTGGAATTCTCTACTGTGGGGACTATGCGAGAAAGGCGGACGGGACACCGGACGATACGTTCTTCGTCATCTACAATATGCACTGGGAACCGCATGAATTTGCGCTTCCAACGCTGTCAGCAGGAAAAAAATGGCAGGTAGTATTTCAGACCGCAGATGAGGCTCAGAATGGCTTCTATGAGGCCGGAAAAGAGCCGGAACTCAAGTCTCAGAAAAAGTTTATGGCGCCCTCGCGAAGCATTGCTGTGTTTATCGGAAAAACCGTGGAAAAACCTTGACAAAGCAAGGTAAAACAGATATAAATGGAAGAGTACATTTTTTAATACAAGATAGTAACCTGAAACGGTACTATGGACCATTCTAGGAGGAAATGATAATGAACAAGACAGAATTAGTTGCAGCAGTAGCAGAGCAGGCAGGTCTTTCCAAGAAAGACGCAGAGGCAGCAGTAAAGGCATTTACTGATGTTGTTTCTGATGCACTGAAGAAGGGAGATAAGATCCAGCTGGTTGGTTTTGGTACTTTTGAGGTATCTGAGAGAGCAGCAAGAGAGGGCAGAAACCCGAAGACTGGCGAGAGCATGAAGATCGAGGCTTGCAAGACCCCGAAGTTCAAAGCTGGTAAGGCTCTGAAGGATCTGGTAAACGCATAAGTTTATAACGAACGAAAATATATAAAATCTCTGCTTATTTCCTGGTAACGGTACAGCTCCTGTGAACTTGCAAAGTGACTTTTGATATAGTTACTTCGTTTCGCAGTGAAAAGTCTGAGATTTTAATAAAACGCGTAAAATAATTCCCTCTATGTGCGACTTGCATGGTATGTGCGACTGCATGATAGGGGGAATTTTGTTTTACAGATTAGAGAAATAAGGAGGAACGATATGCGATTAGATAAATATCTGAAAGTTTCCCGTATCATCAAGAGAAGAACCGTGGCAAACGAGGCGTGCGACAGCGGGCGTGTGATGCTCAACGACAAGGTTGCAAGAGCCAGCGCAGAGGTGAAAGCCGGGGACGTGATTGAGATTGCGTTCGGCAACAAGTCGGTCAAGGTGCGCGTGACGAGCGTGCAGGAGTCGATTCGCAAGGAGGATGCGAAAGAGATGTTCGAGTATCTATAAAATTGTCCTTCCAGAAAAACTTGCTGTTTTAAAGATTTGTGTTATAGTAAGAGGGAAGTGTAACGGTTTCGCAGACCTTTGCAGAAATTGCAAAGACTGCGGATCGTTATAAACCGTTGCGGATGAACGTTATTCTTGGGAAAACGTATCACGGTCAGTCGGGATGAGAAATCGCTTCTGCGATTTCTAAATTCGTATTACTTGGATGAATCAATCAGAGAATTTCAGATTTGGATCATGATTCAGAGACAGGCATGGATGTATAGACCTCTTGAGGCTGTAACAGGATGTGCGGATGGATCTGAGCGAGAGTGTTTCAAAACAGGGAAAAAGTTTTCATGAAAAATCTGTGTGTAATCCAGGTAAGTGATTTCTGTATGTCAGGTATCTGTATGCAGAATTCTGTCTGAAACTGTGTGATCTTTATTTTCATTAATTTCTAAAAAAATGAAATTTGTATTCTTGAGAGTCGTTTGTTTCGTATGTGTATCCCCGAAAAAATAAATATTCTGAAAAGCAGGGGAACGCCCCGCAGATTTGTGGTGCGCCGTTTTATCAGAGCAAAAGGAGAACAAAATGAAAGCAGTCACAAAAAACACAATTACTCTTGAACAATCCCGTTCCCGGACATCCTTTATGGTGAAGCTGGCGATGATGGTTGCCATCATCTTTGTCATGGCATTTTCACCGCTCGGTTACCTTAGAACCCCGGGACTTACGATTACATTTCTGACTGTGCCGGTTGCAGTCGGAGCGATCATTCTCGGACCGGCCGCCGGTGCTGTCTGCGGTTGTGCTTTCGGTATGACGAGCATGATCATGGCACTGACCGGTGGTTCCGCATTCAGTGCAGCCCTTCTTCAGATTAACCCGTTTGGACTTTTATTTACTCTGCTTGTACCGCGTATTCTGGAAGGCTGGCTCTGCGGTCTGATCTTCCAGGTGGTAAAAAAAGTATCGAAGAATGGTGCCTTTGTTGTGGCAAGCCTGTCCTGCCCGCTTCTCAATACTCTGCTCTTTATGAGCTCTCTGGTTGTATTCTTCTACAATACCGACTACATCCAGAATATTGCATCCGGTCTTGGAGCAGGCAATCCGTTCATCTTTGTTACTCTGTTTGTAGGTCTTCAGGGTGCGATTGAGGCAGTTGTCTGCACTCTGCTTGGAAGTGCCGTATCGAGAGCACTGGCAGTTGCACTGAGAAAGTAAAAAATGAAAGGAGCGTGCCCGAACCTGTATGGTTCAGATAGGGCATGCTCCTTTTTCTGATTTCACAGAAAAATAAAAACGAAAGAAGAGGGAAAACATTATGAAGTTGAGTTCTTTGGTAAAAGAGATTCCGATCACAGAAATGCAGGGACTTCGGATTGGAAATGCACAGGATTTTGAGGCGATGACCGGAGTCACGGTTCTGATATTTGATGAGGGCGCAAAAGTGGGAACGGACATCAGCGGAGGCGGTCCGGCGTCGAGAGAGACTCCTCTGACTTCCCCGATCACGGCGGACAATCCGATCAATGCGATTGTGCTGTCGGGAGGCTCTGCATTTGGTCTCTCTGCAAGCGACGGAGTCATGCAGTATCTCGAGGAGCATGAGATCGGATATGAGACTGGATTTGCAAAAGTTCCGCTCGTCTGTCAGTCGTGCATCTACGATCTCGGAATCGGACGTTCTGATATTCGCCCGACTGCGAAGATGGGATATGAGGCATGTGAGAATGCAGAACTCAACCAGCCAAAGAGCGGAATCATCGGTGGCGGAACCGGAGCAAGCGTTGGAAAAATCTACGGAAGAGAGTATGCAACGAAGACGGGAATCGGAATCTGTGCGGTTCAGATCGGAGAGCTTCAGGTCGGTGCAATCGTTGTGCTCAATGCGCTCGGAGACATTTTTGATCCGTCGACCGGGGAGAAGGTTGCAGGTCCGAAACTGCCGGGAATCGAGGGATTTGCGGACAGCAGAGAACAGCTCTACAAGCTCAGCGTGAAGACCGATCTGTTCTCAGGAAAAGGCGGAAATACGACAATCGGTGCGATTGTCACAAACGGCGATTTTTCCAAGGCAGAGCTCAACAAGATTGCGTCAATGACGCGCTGTGGCTATGCGCGCTGCATCAACCCGGTCGGCACGATGGCGGACGGAGACTCGATCTATGCGGCATCGATCGGCAAGGTTTCGGCAGATTTAAACATGGTGGGAACTCTGTCTGCGGAAGTCATGGAGCAGGCGATTTTGACAGCAGTGAAAGAGTCCGCAAAGAATTAAGGAGTCATAAAAATCTAAATCTGCAAAGCCTTTTTCAGATCGAAGCATCGATGAAACGAAAAGAGTACTGTGAAAAACGATTTTCCCATATACTGAAATCAGGAAAAGGAGATCTGCTGTCATGGAAGAAAAGAAGGAAATCCGCTCTCACTCCTGCCTGATGTCGAATCGAAACAGTGTGGCGCTGACCGGGGTGAGGGAGGTTGTCTCGTTTGACGAGAATCAGGTAATTATGGATACAGACCTCGGTCTTTTGACAATAAAGGGGAAAGATCTGCACGTAAGTCGGCTGACGGTGGAAAAAGGAGAAGTTGATGTCGATGGGACGGTCGATCAGCTCATTTACTCCTCGAATGAGGCTTACCGGAAAGAGGGGCAGTCTCTTCTCGCCCGCCTTTTCCGATGAGTTGGATTTGGGAGAGAAGTGCAGGGCAGATCGGCACACTGTTTAGCGAAGCTGTTTTTCATGAGACACATGCATGCTGGCACAGTCTGGTTGTCGGAGTTGTGCTGATGATGGTCTATGACATTTTTCGGCTCGTTCGCCTTCTTGTGAAGCACCGCGCATGGCTGATCGGGGTGGAGGATGTAATTTACTGGGTGTTTGCGTCATTTACCGTGTTCGGACTTTTCTATCTTGAGAATGACGGAGCCCTCCGCTTTTACATGATCGGAGCTGTGATTTTTGGGATGATTTTGTATGATCGAATGGTCAGTACAAATTTTTTTAGAGTATTGAAAAAGGCTGGGAGATGCTTTAGAATAAAGATACGAAAAAAAACACAGAAACAGAGCAGGTGATGAAATGGGCAGGCGGAAGCGTGTGCGCAAAAAGAAAAAAGATCGGTGGAGCAATCGCCTTGCGATCATCGGAATCACCGTGGTTGTGGCGAGTCTGGCTTTTGCAGTAAATGTAAAAAGCACCTCGATGAAGAAAAAGGATCTGGAATATCAGGTAAAGGAAGCATCTCTGATCAAACAGAAAACACAAGAGGAAGAACGGGCGAAAGAACTCGAAGCATACCGGGTTTATGTACAGACCAAACAGTATATTGAGCAGGTTGCAAAAGAAAAACTGGGTCTTGTCAATCCGGATGAGATTCTTTTGAAACCATCTGAGAAAAAAGAGTAACAGGGCATAGAATCCTCTCCTGTCACATATAATGTGGCTTAGGAGGGGATTTTTGTGTGGAAACGGGAACGACGCCGGGATATGGCGGATGTGAATATTTATACGGCGGGAAGGCTGAGCGGAATGGCGCGTTCTCTGGGTTTGTTGGCGCGTTCCTGTCTGGATGGCATAGAGGGAGAAAAGGGGCTGACGAGGGAGGATGCCCAAAGCGCAATGCAGATGGCACGGGCGATGGTGTGCGGGGATTGCAGTCGCTGTAATCTTTACAGCAGCAGCGAGAAGTCGGATAGCTATTATCTCTACTACCTGCTTCATGCGTTTGAACAGAAAGGTCAGGTCGATGAGGAGGACATGCCCAGACTTTTTCTTGAGGCATGCCGGAGAAAAGAGGATTACATGGCACAGCTGAACCGAAATTTGGGGCGGGCATCGATGAATCTTGAGTGGAAAAATCGTTTTCTTGAGAGCCGTGACACGGTTATGGTACAGTTTCGGGAGCTTGCGGTGATTCTCGATGAGTTTGCTCACCAGATGGAGAGGGCAACGGATGTGACGCAGGCGAAGGAGGAGACAGTTCGCAGGAAGTTTCACCTTCACCGGATCGCTGTGGAAAATATGCTTCTTCTCGAGTATGAGAATCACCAGAGGGAGGCATATCTGACGGTTCATGCGCTCGGGAGGCGCTGTGTCACGGCAAAGGAGGCGGCGGAACTGTTCGGTGAGGTTGTCGGCGGAAACTGGTACGCCCCGCCGGATACGAGGACGCTGATCAATCGACAGAGTGCATCGATCCGGTTTGCAGAGTCAGGGCAGTACCAGATGCGGTACGGGACTGCGCGGATTCCAAAGAGCGGGGAGAGTGTCTGCGGGGACAATTACGTCTGGTCGGAGCAGGTACCTGGTCAGGTGATTTTGGGACTCTCCGACGGGATGGGGAGTGGAACGAGTGCGAGTCAGGAGAGCGGAAAGATTGTCGAGCTGATTGGGCAGTTGTTGGAGACGGGATTTTCTGCCCGCGCTTCGATGAAGATGGCAAACACGGTTCTGCTCTTGACAGGCAGACAACAGCATCCGGCGACGATTGATCTTGCCTGTGTCGATCTGCATAATGGAGTGCTTGAGGCGATGAAAATGGGAGCGGTTGCGACGTTTGTGCTCAGCGATGGCAAGGCAGAGATCCTTGAGGCGGGTGAGCTTCCCGCCGGGGTTCTGCCGGGAGCTGAGCCGTCCCTGCTCTCGCGAAAACTCTGGGATGGAGATCGAATTGTGATGATGACGGACGGGGTGTTGGAGGCCTGTCCGGGTGTATACAAAGAACAGTGTATGCAGGGTTTTCTCGAGGAGGTTTCCGCAAAAAGCCCGCAGGATCTGGCCGAGCGGATTCTTGACTTTGCGAGCCAGGACGGAGGACGGGACGACATGACAGTGTTTGTCGCGGGAATCTGGAAAAAGCGCTGAAAGAAAAAGCAGATAAAGAAAAAGCGATCAGACAGCATATCGTTTGAGATGTGTGTCCGATCGTTTTTTTTGCAAAGTTTTTTGCAAAATTGGAGATTTTTTGTATAATGAGGGTTGCATATGATTGGATATTAAGTGAAAATTGGAGATTTATTTTGAGGAGACATCAAGAAAGAGGAGAACAGTTCAGTTATGAAAAATAAGGTGATTCGGTTTATCAGAGAGACTCATATGCTGAAACCGGGGGATCGGGTGATTGTGGCAGTGTCGGGAGGGGCAGATTCGATCTGTCTTCTTTCGATTCTCGATCAACTTCGCGCGGTGATTCCGGTTTCTCTTCGTGTGATTCATGTCCACCACGGTCTGAGAGGAATTGAGGCAGATCGCGATGAGGCGTGGGTGCAGGAAGTCTGCGGGCGTATGGAGATCCCGTTTTTTTCGGTTCATCGGGATGTGCGCACCTATGCCGGGGAACATGGAATGTCGGAGGAGGAGGCAGGACGTGTTCTGCGCTATGAGGCATTTGAGCAGATGGCAAGAGAGTGGGATGAGGAGAGTTGCAAACTTCATTTGCTTGAAAACCCTGCAAAAATAGCGCTTGCCCATCACCAGGAGGATCAGGCGGAGACGATTCTTCACCACCTGCTTCGAGGAAGCGGGCTTCGCGGGTTGTCCGGCATGCATCCGGTTCAGGGACGCAGAATTCGTCCGCTCCTGTGCGCAGGGCGCGAGGAGATTCGCGAGTACTTGAAGAGCCAGAAACTTTTCTGGTGTGAGGACTCGACAAATGAGTCCGGCGATTACACTCGCAACCGGATTCGCAGGGAACTGCTTCCGCTGATGGAGAGTCTCGTGAATACGCGGGCGCAGGAGAATCTTTTGCATGCGGGAGAGCTGTTTGAACAGGCGGATGAGTATCTGGAACAGCAGGCATTTGTTATCTGGAAACATGCCGGAATGGAGAATGCAGAGGGCGAGGAGGATGCGCCCACTGGTGCAGTCGCAGGAATCGCGCTTGACGCATTTCGGGGAGAAGCGCCGATCATCCGCTCCTATCTGATTCGGCTTTTGCTCGACCACGCGCAGCCGGGATGGAAGGACATCACGAGACGCCATTTTGACGGTCTTGATCATCTCGCATTCGGCTCAGTTGGGGGCAGTGCGGATCTTCCGGGAGATCTGCGCGCGCAGACCGGATACCATTATCTCTGGATCTGTAAGACAGACAAAAACGGCGAGAGAGAAGCAACAGAAAAGGGAAAATCAGGGGAAAACAAAGACAAAAGTGAGGAGATTTCCGAGGAGAAAAATCTGGAAGAAAAGAAACTTCCGACCCTGCAAATGCGGATTTTTCCACATGAAAAAGGTGCTGAATTTCCGAAAAACCTGTATACGAAATGGTTTGATTATGATAAAATTAAAAGTGCACTTTCGGTACGTTTCCGTGAAGAGGGTGATTATCTGAGTATTCCGGGCGGAAAGCGAAAGGCGATAACCCGATACATGATCGATGAGAAGATTCCGAGGCATCTGCGCGATCAGATTCCGCTTCTTGCTGAGGGCAGTCATGTGCTCTGGGTGATTGGGTACCGAATCAGTGAATATTATAAGATTACGGATGATACAAAAACGGTATTAGAGGTAATGGGAATATTGGACGGAGGAGAATGAAATGGAAGATAAGATTCGTGTTCTTTTGACAGAAGAAGAGGTTAATAAGAGAATCAGTGAAGTGGCAGAGCAGATCAGCAGGGATTATGAGGGCAAGAGCCTTCATCTGATTTGTGTACTCAAGGGTGGAGTATTCTTTACCTGTGAGCTTGCAAAACGTCTGACTGTTCCGGTATCTCTCGACTTCATGTCGGTTTCCAGCTACGGTGACGACACCAAGTCAAGCGGAGTTGTCCGTATTGTAAAGGATCTTGATGAACCGCTTGCAGGCAAGGAGGTTCTGATTGTCGAGGATATCATTGATTCCGGACGCACGCTGTCCTACCTGATTGAGGTGCTCAAGCAGAGAGGACCGAAGAGCATTCATCTGTGCACCCTTCTCGATAAGCCGGAGCGCCGTGTGAAGAAACAGGTTAAGGTTGATTACACCTGCTTTACAATTCCGGACGAGTTCGTTGTAGGATACGGACTGGATTATGCTCAGAAATACCGCAATCTGCCGTTTATCGGTGTGGTGGAACAGTAGTAAGACGGTATAGGTATAAGGAGGACTTGATAAGTGAAACAACAGACGTATCGAGGCACCGGGCTTCTGGTGCTCTTACTGCTGATTGCAGCTTTGTTTTTGATTCGTCTGCCGGGACAGAATGAGCAGGGAGAGCTGAGCAGTCAGCAGTTTGAGCAGGTTCTTGACGGTGGCGGAGTCCAGATGCTTGTGATTCATCAGAATGAACAGGTTCCGACGGGACGTGTTCAGATGCAGACAAGCGATGGAAGACAGTATGAGACCTATGTCTCCGATGTGAAGAAGACCGAGGAGATGCTTCAGGAAAAGGGAATTGATTTCACAATTCAGAATGTCTCTCAGAGCAGTTACTGGATGAGCGTGATCTTCCCGGTTGTGTTGTCGGTCGGCGGAGTTGCACTGATCATCTTTATGATGAATATGCGCGCCGGAGCCGGTGGTGGTGGAACGAATGCCAAGATGATGAATTTTGGAAAGAGCCGTGCACGGATGACACACAACAGCAATGTGACATTCAAGAATGTTGCAGGTCTTCAGGAAGAGAAGGAAGACCTCGAGGAGATGGTGGATTTCCTGAGAAACCCGCAGAAGTACACCGGAGTTGGAGCGAGAATTCCGAAAGGTGTGATCCTTGTGGGACCTCCTGGAACCGGTAAGACTCTGCTTGTGAAGGCAGTTGCAGGAGAGGCGGGCGTTCCGTTCTTCTCGATTTCCGGTTCTGACTTTGTGGAGATGTTTGTCGGTGTCGGTGCTTCCCGTGTCCGCGACCTGTTTGAGGATGCAAAGAAAAATGCTCCGTGTATCGTTTTTATCGATGAGATCGATGCCGTTGCACGTCGGAGAGGAACCGGTATGGGCGGTGGTCATGATGAGAGAGAACAGACACTCAATCAGCTCCTTGTTGAGATGGATGGTTTCGGTGTCAATGAGGGCATTATCGTGATGGCGGCGACGAACCGTGTGGATATTCTTGATCCGGCAATTCTTCGTCCGGGTCGTTTTGACCGCAAGGTCGCAGTCGGTCGCCCGGATGTGAAGGGACGCGAGGAGATCCTCATGGTTCATTCCAGAGAGAAACCGCTCGCTGAGGATGTGGATTTACAGCGTGTCGCTCGGACAACTTCCGGATTTACCGGAGCAGATCTTGAGAACCTGATGAATGAGGCGGCAATCCTTGCAGCTCGCGAGAACCGCAGTTACATCCGCCAGAGTGATATTGACCGTTCCTTCGTAAAAGTCGGAATCGGTGCAGAGAAGAAGAGCCGTGTGATCTCCGACAGGGAAAAGAAAATCACGGCTTACCACGAGTCAGGTCATGCGATCCTCTTCCATATTCTTCCGGATGTCGGACCGGTGCACACCGTCTCGATCATTCCGACCGGAGTTGGGGCAGCGGGTTACACAATGCCTCTGCCGGGGGACGATGAGATGTTCAACACAAAGGGCAAGATGCTTCAGGATATCATGGTGTCCCTTGGCGGACGAATCGCCGAAGAGATCATTTTCAAGGATGTGACGACCGGAGCTTCCCAGGATATCAAGCATGCGACGAAGATCGCGCGCGCGATGGTGACTCAGTACGGTATGTCCGACAGGATCGGTATGATCGATTACGGAACCGATGACGATGAGGTGTTTATCGGACGAGATCTCGCTCATACGAGAAGTTATGGTGAGGGTGTTGCCACTGAGATCGATGAGGAAGTAAAGCGAATCATCGACGAGTGCTATCAGAAGGCAAAAGAGATTATTTTGGAATACCGCGATGTTCTGGATAGTTCCAGTGCCCTGCTGATCGAGAGGGAGAAGATCGGTCAGGAAGAGTTTGAGGCACTGTTTGAAAATCGGAAAGTCAACCTGAGCAAGGAAAGCTAAGAGATTAGGAGATTTGAGAGGGGAGAGCACGTTAAGTCGCAAGAGAGTGAGATGAGACGACAGAACTAGACAACATGTACAAAAAAAGTTGTAAAATTTGTGCATGTTTGTGCACACTTCGGATGAGGTTTATGGTACTATAATTAGCGTAAACCCCCCAATACATTATATAGTTTTTTGCTACACCCCATAAGAAACGAAATACCTTCTCCTGAAAGAGCCAGCTACCCCGCTGGCTCTTTCGCATTTCTGGATTTTTATTTTACGTTCATCATGTTGTCGTGATTCTGGAGTTTCTTTTTAAAAATTTCCCCGTGTACAGAAAACAGAGCGATCCTGTTTTTGAGTTTGGAAAAAGAGTTGTAAGTTTTCAGATAATTGTATACAATAGTAGAAGATATAGTTAAAAAAAGATTGAAAGAGAAGTAGAGCAATGATGGCAAAAGAAAAACGAATTAACAGACGAGCATTGTTTGCAGATGAGACACAGGATTATCGGATTCCGGAGGAACCAGATTCCGGGGAGATGACAGAACTGCGATTTCGGACGGGAGCGGGCGAGGCACAGCAGGTATTCTGTGTGGTGATGGAGACCGGCGAGCGTCTGGAAATGAAAAAAGTGGCTTCGGATGGACGGTTTGATTTCTTTCAGACGACGATGAGAGTCGGGGACGATGCCATTCATTATTGCTTTTTTGTGCAGGGTGAGGGAGACTCCTGCTTTTTTGGGCGACTCGGGGCGTCAAAGCATGCAGAACTCTGTGGACCGTTTGTGATTACTCCCGGCTTTCATACGCCGGAGTGGGCAAAGGGTGCGGTGATGTACCAGATTTTTGTGGATCGCTTCTGCAATGGAGATCCGGACAACGATGTGAAGGAGCGGGAGTACGTCTATATCGGGCGTCCGGTTCACAAGGTTGAGAACTGGGAGCAGAATCCGTCGACGATGGATGTCGGCTGTTTCTACGGCGGAGATTTGGCGGGGGTTTGTGAAAAACTCGATTATCTTCAGTACCTCGGTGTCGAGGTCATTTACTTCAATCCGCTCTTTGTCTCTCCGTCTAATCACAAGTATGACAGTCAGGACTATGAGCACATTGATCCGCATTACGGAGTCATTGTGAAGGATGGCGGGGAGGTTGTCGCAGAGAATGCGGTTTCCAATGAAGAAGCAACCTGCTATCAGAGACGCAGCGCCGATCCGGCAAATCTGACGGCAAGTAATCAGCTGTTTGCGGATCTCGTGAAGGAGATGCACGAGCGCGGGATGCGAGTGATTATCGACGGTGTGTTCAACCACTGTGGTTCGTTTAACAAGTGGCTCGACAGGGAGAAAATCTATCTGCATCAGGGCGGATATGAGGCGGGTGCTTATCTGAGCGAGAAGAGCCCTTACCGCAGTTTCTTTCATTTCAATAATGAAAACGCAAATGCATGGCCGGACAATGGAAGCTATGACGGCTGGTGGGGACATGACACGCTCCCGAAGCTCAATTATGAGGAGTCTCCGAAACTGTATGAGTATGTGATGAAGATTGCGCGCAGATGGGTCTCAGAGCCGTTCTGCGTCGATGGATGGCGTCTTGATGTGGCGGCAGACCTCGGTCACAGCAGTGAGTTCAATCACAAGTTCTGGAAGGATTTTCGTGCAAATGTAAAGCTGGCAAATCCGGAGGCGGTGATTCTTGCGGAGCACTACGGAGATCCGAGCAGTTGGCTTCAGGGCGATGAGTGGGATACGATCATGAACTACGATGCGTTCATGGAGCCGTTGACGTGGTTTCTGACTGGAATGGAGAAGCACAGCGACAGCTCAAACAGCGCGCTCTACGGAGACGGAGAGAGCTTTTTCCGCTCGATGCACTATCACATGAGCCGGATGCAGGGACAGTCGGTGATGACGGCGATGAACCAGCTCTCGAATCACGATCACAGCCGTTTTCTGACGAGAACGAACCAGATGGTCGGACGAATCGGAACGATGGGTGCGGAGATGGCATCGATCGGCGTGAATTACGGAGTCTTCCGCGAGGCGGTTATCGTTCAGATGACATGGCCGGGAGCGCCGACGCTGTACTATGGAGATGAGACCGGAGTCTGCGGGTGGACCGACCCGGATAACCGCAGAACCTATCCATGGGGACATGAGGATTTTGAGCTGATTGAGTTTCATCGATATATGATTGACCTGCACAAACGCCTTCCGGCGCTTCGCAGAGGTTCGGTCAAGGAGCTGCTTGCGGATCGCCAGCTGATCGCCTACGGGCGGATGCGCGGGGAGAACAGGTGCGTGATTGTGATCAACAACCGCAGAGACAGCCGTGTTGTTCATGTGCCGGTTTGGGAGCTTGGAATCTCGGATCAGGAGACATTGACGAGAATGATGCTCTCGCATGCGCAGGGCTACAATGCCGGACAGATCGCCTATCACGCGGAGGATGGCGTGCTGACGCTTGAGCTTCCGGCGAGCAGTGGAATTCTGCTGACGACAGGGCGGTATTGAGATTCGGAAGGAATGGCAAATGAAATCAGAGTGGTTATGTTAAAAAATTTGAAAAAACACTTGATTTTTTGAAAAATCCATGATATGATTTTACTCGCTTGTTAAGGTCAGTATGGATGGGTTCCCGAGTGGCCAAAGGGGGCAGACTGTAAATCTGTTAGCTGTGCTTTCGGTGGTTCGAATCCACCTCCATCCATTCGCAAAGCATTTCGATGCTGAGCGGTGCGCCGTAGTGGCGGAACTGGCAGACGCACAGGACTTAAAATCCTGCGGGACTAATCTCCCGTGCCGGTTCGATTCCGGCCTACGGCATTTTGATCTTGACAGCGGGCCTTGGTAGCTCAGTTGGTAGAGCAGAGGACTGAAAATCCTCGTGTCACTGGTTCGATTCCGGTCCAAGGCATATGGGCGTGTAGCTCAGTCGGTAGAGCACTTGACTTTTAATCAAGTTGTCCCGGGTTCGAATCCCGGCACGCTCAGTCGTATGGATGGCGGAAATCCTTGAAAAAGGGTTTCCGCCATTTTTGTCATTTGAATTTTATTATTTGGAAAGCGGTCAGATAGTTAAGATGGTCAAATTGATTGTCAAATTAAGCGGAATCTGATAAGATGAAAGAATGAGGAAAACGCCTATGAGAAATCAGAGTGAACCAGAAAAAGCGGTGTGGCTGATTGAGTTTGAAAATCTTTATATTGTGACATACCAGAAACTTTATCGTCATGCAAAGCTGATTTTTAATCAAGAGGAAAAGATAAGAGAACTCTTGATTTTGACCTATATGGAAGCCTATCAGCGGGGAGAACAGCTTCAGAAAGAGAAATCGCCGATTGACTGGCTGATCAAACGGGAAGACTTTCTCGCGGAGACAAAATTAGATGCAAGCCGGGAGATGCTTGAGGCATCTCATGCAGAGGAAAAGATGCAGTCAAAGGAGGCACAAAAGGAGCGTTTCTCCAATTTGGATGAGACATCTCTTCTGCTGGAAATTGAGGACCGACTTGGAATTGTGGATGACCAGGAGATTCCGGAACGTGTGAGCGCAAGGAAGACGGCGGTGCAGGGAGTTTTCTCTGTCGCCCTCTTTCTTGTGTCGATGGGGATTCTTGCGGTTGGAATTTGGAAAGTGAAACATCAGATCGATGTGCTTCAAGCACCGTTTGAGCGAAAAATCAAGATGGAGTCGGAGAGTGAAGAGACGGAGGACGAAAAGAAGGAGAACTGCATTCAGGTGGGAGCGAAGGCAGTCTATCTGTCCGACAATGGTCAGGTACTCTACTCGCTTCCATTGGAGGAATCTGAGTTTGCAGATTCCGATCCGAGCAATCCGGAGATACAGACTCATGATGGGTGGACCTACTATCTGCCGTGTCAGGAGAGAGAGGACAGTGAACTCAAAAATGTTTGGAGTGAGCTGGATCATACTCTGTATCGGGTAAGTGGAAATGCAGATATGATGGATGAGATTGAGATCATCGCAAGGGATGTCGACAATTATTCGTTCTGGGAAGATGGAATCTATGTTTCCCAGTATGACCGGATTCAGAGGATTGGGGAGAGGGAGACTTTTGAAAAGAAGACCTGCGGATTTTACGCGATAGCAGACGGCGATGATATCATGCTTTATGATATGCTCGGACGAACGCTTCAGACACAGGAGGATGGAAGTCTGCCTTATGAGGATCGTTTTTTTGTCATGGATGGAAATCGCATCGCAGAGTGCAATCCGGCTCAGCGCGAATATGCAGGAATCTCATATTTCCTGAGTGAAAATGGAGATGGAGAATCTGCGATCTATAAGGAGGAAGCTGGGGAGGAGAGTCTTTTTCTTGAACAGGGAAAAGGAATCGACAGCTTCTGCATTGCGGATGGGCAGATATATTACAGTGTTTTCGTGCGAAAGAGAGATGGAATCCAGTACAGTGAGCTTTATCGCAGACCGCTTGCAAATGTCGGGGAGACGGTAATGATCGGGGAAAGGTTCAAGGGAAGAATCACGGAAATGTCTTATTCGGAATCGGCGGGAGAGATCTATGCGTCTTACAGGCCGAAGAGCTGGGTAAGCAATCGGGGGATCATTGCGGTGATTTCGCCGGCGGGACAGATCAGTTATCTGAATGATGAGGAGCTTCGGAAGCAGGTGGAGACGACGGGAAATGATGATCTGCAATTTGTGATGGAGCAGGATGGAGAAGTCTACTGTTATTGGACGGATAACAACTGGAAACGAGGAAGAGAGCCGGAGCCGATCTGGAGGAAGGTGCTTGTGATTCCGGATAAGGATCGGACGTTTGTGGAGTAAAAAAGGATTACTAACGTATTATTGGAGTAATGTTAAAGTAGTACTTTGGTGATTAATACGGGAGAAATACTAGAAAGAATAAAACAAGAAAAAAATAATAAAAATAGATAGCGCCTACGACAGAATAAGTCCTGCACGGGTTTGCAGTGACTTTTCTACCTCCGGCGCTTTTTCGATCTACTCCTAAATAAAAGTATTTTTTGTGAATCTGATAGAGTTTTTTTTATAATTTTTTCGAGATTTTTGTGTAGACGAGATCCGTATTTAAATTTACTCATCGAATTCTACGATCACATAGAAACCGCGGGAATTCTCGCGGATGTCTTTTACAATCCCTTCTCTGGATTTGAGGCGGTCACGGTTCTTGTAACAGCCGGACATAGCAACCGCAGGCTCAATGATGTAGCTGTAATTGAAGCCCTCGCGTTCGATAACTTCTACCTTGTCCCCGATGTTGACGAGTCCCTGACGCTCCATTTTAAATTCCATTTCACGCAATGCAATCATCTCCTTAAATGATAAGATCATGGTTTGAATTCAAGAAATAAATTCCAATAAAATTTTTAATAAAAATCCCAAAATATTATAGTAAAAAGGTGGTGGAATGTAAAGCCGTTCTGTGCTAAAATAAAATGCACTTTTGAGGTTATATTATTGTATACAGGTAGGAAGTTTCTGAACGGAAAATTCTGGGTGATACCGTAAAGATAACCATGTGATCGGAGTTGTATAAAAAGTTTCACTCTTCTTAAAAAATAGGAATTTTGAGAAATGAAAATAGAATGAGTGAAAAAAAGGGAAAAATAAAAAAATTATGAGAAAAGAAGATCTTTTGATTTCCCGTCTCAAGCGTTATGCCAAGTCGGATGCATGTCCGTTTCATATGCCGGGACATAAGCGCCAGAGCGAGGATGGAATGAGAGCGGAATTTCCGAATCCGTTTGCGATTGATATCACGGAGATTGACGGGTTTGATAATCTTCATCACCCGGAGGGAATTTTAAGAGAGTCGATGGAATGGGCATCCGGGGTGTATAAGACAGCAAAGACCTGGTATCTGGTGAATGGGAGCAGTTGCGGGATTTTGAGTGCGGTGAGCGCATGTGTTCATCCGGGTGGACGGATTCTTATCAGCAGAAATTGCCACAAATCGGCTTACCATGGCGTTATCCTCAATCAGTTGAAAACAGACTATGTGTATCCACAAATCCTTTCTGGATTGTGGATACAGGGTGGAATCCTCGCGGATGATGTGGAAAAGATGCTTAAAAAAAATTCGGATACCGAGGCGGTCCTGATTGTCTCTCCGACGTATGATGGGATGGTGTCGGATGTGCAGGCGATTGCGGATGTTGTGCATCGATATGGGCTTCCGTTGATCGTGGATGAGGCGCACGGGGCGCATTTTTCGTTTGGAGGAGAGGAATTTCCGGCTTCTGCGATTGACTGTGGAGCGGATCTTGTAATTCAGAGTTTGCATAAGACATTGCCGTCGCTGACCCAGACTGCGGTGCTTCACCTGACGAGAGAGGGCGAAAAGAGGGTCGATCTCGGAAGGCTTGAGCGTTATCTTCAGATTTATCAGACGAGCAGTCCGTCCTATGTGATGATGGCGTCGATTGAGAGTTGCATCTATGAGATGGAGCAGAGCGGAAGAAAGCAGATGGATGATTTTTCAAGGCGTCTGAGATGCGTTTACAGCCGCTTAGAGCACCTCAAACATTTGAAACCGGTATTGGTCTGCAAACTGCGCAAAAATGGCGTAGAAGGTCGCAGAGAAGGGCAAAAAGCGGAAAGTACGGAGTGTGGCGCGAATGGGAGGAGTTGTTCTCTAAAATCAAGAGCCGGCATTTATGATATGGACCCTGCGAAGATTGTGGTTTCCTGCGGGGGCTGTGTAAGGATTGCGGAAAATACGTTTGAGGCGGAAAATACGTTTGAGAATGAAGCGCAGGATTGCGCACAGAGAAGATGTGGAGAAGATGAAAGTCAGAAGATCGAGAAGCGTGTGAGTCGCGAGAAGATGACAGGAGAGATTCTCGGAGACTGGTTGCGAAAAGAGTACCACATTGAAATGGAAATGTGCGGGGCAGATTATGTCGTGGCAATTACAACGTTTTCGGATTCTATGGAAAATCTGGATCGGTTGTGCACGGCGTTTGAGGAGATCGATCGAAAGATTGAGATAACTTGTTCTGAATTTGAGGAAAAGGAAAGTGAGAGCGCAGATCAGAAGGAGATGGAACTCGGAGCAGAGTTTGATCTTCGGAAAAAATGGGAACTTCCGGAAATCTGTATGACACCTGCAAAAGCGGTTGATGCGCCGTGGGAAGAATTGCCACTTGAAGTTTGTGAGGAGAGAATTTCCGGGGAGTTTGTCTATCTCTATCCTCCGGGAATTCCGATCATTGCGCCGGGAGAAAAAATCAAGAGAGAGATGCTTCAGCAGATTTTTTACTATAAAAAAATTGGACTTCCGGTTCAGGGCATGGCGGATAAAGAGGCGAATATTCTGCGCGTCTGTGCAGAGTAGAAGACGTTGATAAAAAACGAGAGTATCTGTGAACATTAGGAGTACCTGTGAAGAAAAAATAGAGAAAATGCAAGATAGAGAGGATGCAAAATGGGAAAGATCTATTATTTGATGGGAAAAAGCGCATCGGGAAAAGATACCATTTATAGAGAACTTTTGAAAAAATGTCCACGACTGCGCAGAGTTGTTCTGTATACAACGCGACCGATGCGGGATGGCGAGTGCGAGGGCAGAGAGTATTATTTTGCAAATCCAAAGACTCTGGAAGCATTTGAGAAACAGGGAAAAATCATTGAGATGAGAACGTATCAGACAGTCTGTGGACCGTGGAGTTATGCGACGGTCGATGACGGACGAATCTGTCTGGAGGAAGCAGATTATCTGGCGATTGGCACGCTGGAATCCTACGAGAAACTGAGGGAGTATTACGGGGAAGATGTGGTAAAACCTCTTTATGTGACGGTCGATGATGGAGCTCGTCTCGAACGTGCACTTGCGAGAGAAAAAACACAGAAGAAACCGAATTATGCGGAACTTTGCAGACGTTTTCTTGCAGATGAGGAGGATTTTGCACAGGAGAAGCTGGAGCGATTGGGGATTCAGTCTTCTTTTGTGAATGAGACTCTGGATAAATGCGTGGATGAGATTCTGAGTGCAATTCAGAATGGTTAATTGTCTGAATGAGGTTTGAACAGTAACGCCGAAAGAAAAAACTAGAATACAGAGATACAGAAATTTTGATAAAACCATATATTTGTGCTACAATATTTTTTAATTGAAACAAGCAATAAATAGATTTCACTCAGAACGTATGAAGAAAGATTGGACCGTGCATGGATGGTGATGCATGAGGAATAGGGATCGAGAGAGTGCGTTTTGAACAGATAAAGACTGGGAGGTGCGTGCCATGAAGACATTTCGGGAAATTATCGGACATGAACAGATCAAGGATCATATGCAGACTGCGGTAAGGAATCATAAGGTATCTCATGCCTACATTCTTTCAGGGGAAGCCGGAATGGGAAAAAAGACTCTGGCAGAAGCGTTTGCGATGACACTTCTGTGTGAGCAGGATGGCATAGAGCCATGTATGGAATGCCATGCCTGCAAACAGGTTTTGAGCGGAAGTCACCCGGATCTGGTCTATGTGACACATGAGAAGCCGAATACAATTGGTGTGGAGGATATTCGTACTCAGATCAATGATACAATCATGGTGCGCCCTTACAGCAGTTATTATAAGATTTATATTGTGGATGAGGCAGAGAAGATGACTCAGCAGGCACAGAATGCTCTGCTCAAGACGATTGAGGAACCGCCGGCTTATGCAGTGATTCTTCTGTTGACGACGAATGTGGATGCCTTTCTTCCGACGATTTTGTCGCGCTGTGTTCAGTTGAAATTAAAACCGCTCCGTGATTACATGGTGAAAAATTATCTGACGGAGCAGTTGCATGTGCAGGAGGCAGATGCAGAGATCTATTCGGCATTTGCGAGAGGAAATCTCGGCAAAGCGATTTCTCTGGCATCCTCGGAAGATTTCAAGCATCTTCATCAGGAGATTCTCGGTCTGCTTCGCCACGTAAAACAGGCAGATATTTCCGAACTTCTCGATGAGATTCGCAAGATGAAGGAGGATGGTCTGGATATTTACGAATGTCTGGATTTCATTCAGCTGTGGTATCGAGATATTCTGCTGTACAAGGTCACAAAAGATATTAATCAGCTGATTTTTAAAGAAGAATTCCGCACGGTAAATGAGATCAGCCAGAACAGCGGTTATGATGGAATTGAGCAGATTCTGGAGGCCGTGGACAAGGCGAGGGTGCGTCTCGATGCAAATGTCAATATGGAGCTGGCGATGGAACTGCTTCTGCTGACGATGAAGGAAAATTAAGAAATTAAGGGAGACAATTGAAGGAGATAGAAGAGTCAATGACGAGAGTAATTGGTGTCAGATTTCGTGAGGCGGGAAAAATCTATTATTTTTCTCCGGGCAAATTGGAGATTAAGGCTGGAGAACATGTAATTGTGGAGACCGCCCGAGGAATTGAGTTTGGATTTGTTGTACTGGGAAGCCGGGATGTGGACGACAGCAAGGTAGTACAGCCGTTGAAGACAGTGATTCGCATGGCAAATAAGGATGATGAGGCAAGAGAAGAAAATAATAAAGTCAAAGAGAAAGAGGCGTTCCGGATCTGCAAGGAAAAAATTCGCAAGCACGGTCTTGAGATGAAGCTGATCGATGTGGAGTATACGTTTGACAATAACAAGATTCTGTTTTATTTCACGGCAGATGGAAGAATTGATTTCCGTGAGCTGGTTAAGGATCTGGCGAGCGTCTTTAAGACGAGAATCGAACTGCGCCAGGTCGGAGTTCGCGATGAGACAAAGATCGTCGGCGGAGTCGGTATCTGTGGTCGTGCGCTCTGCTGTCACTCCTATTTGTCTGACTTTATTCCAGTGTCGATCAAGATGGCAAAGGAACAGAATCTTTCCCTGAATCCCTCAAAGATTTCGGGTGTCTGCGGTCGTCTGATGTGCTGTCTGAAAAACGAGGAGGAGACTTACGAGTACTTGAACAGCAAGCTCCCGGGAATCGGAGACTATGTGACGACAGATGATGGTCTCAAGGGAGAAGTGCAGAGTGTCAACGTGCTTCGCCAGATCGTCAAGGTTATCGTCATGGTGGAGCGAGATGAGAAAGAGATTCGCGAGTATAAGGTAGAACAGCTGAAATTCCGTCCGCGTCGAAGAAAAGGAAAAGTCGATGTGGAAGATGCAGAATTAAAGAAACTTGAGGCATTGGAAAAGCGGGAAGGAAAACCGAAGAGTAATGGAAAGAGAGAGTCAGAAAAGTCTGATCGATCAGAGAGACAGGAAAAATCCGAACGGACAGAGAAATCAAAACAATAATAATTTGAAGTGTGACGCAGAGTGTCAGGAAGATGAGCGAATCGATGATCTCCAGCGAAACGGCTATCGAATTATTCAGAAGAAAAACGGATTTTGCTTTGGCATGGATGCTGTTCTTTTATCGGGTTTTGCGCAAGTCAAACCGGGAGGTTGTGCGATTGATCTCGGAACGGGGACAGGCATTATCCCGATTCTGATGAATGCGAAGACACAGGGAGAACATTTCATCGGTCTTGAGATTCAGGAAGAGATGGCAGAGATGGCACAGCGCAGTGTGAATCTCAATGGACTTCAGGATCGGGTTTCGATTGTGAAGGGAGACATCAAGGAGGCCAGCCGAATTTTTGGAAAGGCTTCTTTCGATGTGGTGACTTCCAATCCGCCTTACATGAATGACACGCACGGACTCAAGAATCCGGATCTGCCGAAGGCGATTGCCCGCCACGAGGTGCTCTGTACGCTCGAGGATGTTGTGCGTGAGGCGAGTGCGCTTCTCAAGTCGGGCGGTCATTTTTACATGGTTCATCGTCCGCGCAGACTCACGGAGATGATCACGCTTCTGCACGATTATCGCTTAGAGCCGAAGAGAATTAAGTTTGTGCATCCGTTTATCGATAAGGAGGCAAACATGGTTTTGATCGAGGCAGTGCGCGGAGGCGGTGCAATGATGAATATAGAGCCACCGATTATTGTATACAAAAGCCAGGGCATGTATACGGATGAGATTTATACGATTTATGGATACTAGAAATATGAATTGATACAGGGTATACGAGTCGATATGATAGAATACAAAACGAATAAAGCATGAATCTGGAGCGATAGTAGATGAAGATAAAAAAAGATCATGCGTGAACTGAGAGAGAAGGGAGACGAGGGCATGGAAGAAAACGCAGTCGGAAAGCTGTATCTGTGTGCCACACCGATCGGAAATCTGGATGATATTACCCTGCGTGTATTAAAGACGCTTCAGGAAGTGGATTTGATTGCGGCGGAAGATACCCGCCACAGCATCAAACTGCTGAATCATTTTGAGATCAAGACTCCGATGACGAGTTATCATGAATACAACAAGGTGGACAAGGCTCGTTATCTTGTGGAGCAGATGAAGAAAGGTGTGAACGTTGCAGTCATCACAGATGCGGGAACACCGGGTATTTCTGATCCGGGAGAGGAGCTGGTGCGCCAGTGCTATGAGGCGGGAATCTCTGTGACCTCGCTTCCGGGACCGGCTGCCTGCATCACCGCGCTCACGATGTCGGGTCAGCTGACGAGACGTTTCTGTTTTGAGGCATTTCTTCCAGTCGATAAGAAGGAGCGCCAGTGGGTGCTTGAGGAGCTGAAACAGGAGACGCGAACGATGATTATCTATGAGGCGCCACATCATCTTGTCCGCACACTCGAGGAGCTTGCCGGAGTGCTTGGTGCAGATCGCAAGCTGACGCTTTGCCGGGAGCTTACGAAAAAGTACGAGGAAGGATTCCGGAGCACGTTTGCGGGGCTTTTGGAGCGCTTTGAGACCGAAGAACCGAAGGGCGAGTGCGTGCTTGTCATTGCGGGACGCAGTTTTGATGAGATCCAGAAGGAGCAGCAGAAATCATGGGAAGAGATGTCGATTGAGGAGCATATGGATCTCTACCTGAATCAGGGGATCGATCGCAAGGAAGCGATGAAGCGCGTCGCAAAAGACCGTGGAATCCCGAAACGAGATGTCTACCGCTATCTGACAGATGTCAAGGAAGAGTAATTCATTCAAAAAGTGATTGATTCAATAAAAAGAAAAATAATTGATTCAAAAAAGAAAAGATTTAGAAAAAAATTTTCAAAAGAAAACCAGAGAGAATTTCCGAAAATGGAAAACCTCTCTGGTTTTTGCCGTTTTATAGATTTTATTTTATCATCCCCTGATGAGATTGATATATATCTGATCGGGAATAGGGACCGATATTTTTAAATCGGAAGCCACGAGAGCACGAGCTGGTAAAGCACTTCAGCGAAGCCACAGGAGACCATGACCTTGATGGGGTCGATCTTGACTTTTCGCAGGCAGACCATTGCGACTGCAAAGTAGATCAGATAGCGGATTTGCAGGTTCCCGTTCGTGAGATGAATCGTTCCGTCTCCGAAGAACGTCGGGACGAGAATCGTGATTCCGGCGGTCAGGATCATGGCGACGACAGCCGGGCGAAGCGATTCGAGGATTCCTTTCATCAGGCGAAGGTTGCGGTATTTCGCGTAGAGCTTTGCGAGGATCGTGACAAAGATGCAGGACGGGAGGATACAGCCGATCGTTGCGACGATTGCTCCCGGAATTCCGGCAACCTGATTGCCAACGAATGTTGAGGAATTGACGGCGATCGGTCCTGGTGTCATCTCTGCGATTGTGATCAGGTTTGTGAAATCATTTAAAGTCAGCCAGTGGTATTTCTCAATGACCTGAGCCTGAATCAACGGCATGGCGGCATATCCTCCACCGAAACTGAATGCGCCGATTTGCAGGAAGGCGAGAAAAAGTTGAAAGTAAATCATAGGACACTCCTTTATATTTCGTTGGAATCAGAAGCTGCTTCTTTCTTGGCGGAGACAACGGTTCTGATTGCTCCGATCAGGGCGGTGAGCAGAATGATCAGGATTACATTGATCTTGAAATAGTAGTTAGCAAGAAAAGCTGCAATCATAATCATAATCAGGATCGGGGAACGAAGTTTTGTGACACCGCGTCCCATGTCGTAGACGACGGAGATAATGACTGCGCCGACACCGGCTCTCATTCCGCTCAGCATATTCTGAATAAAGAAGTTTTCTTTAAATGCTGTGTAGAATGCGGAGATTGCAGTGATGATCACAAACGGTGGGAGGATCGCTCCGAGGATTGCACAGAAAATTCCGGGCATTCCCGCGACCTTGTATCCGACGACGATCGCTCCGTTGACGGCAATTGCACCCGGAGAAGACTGTGCGATTGCGATCAGATCGAGCATCTCATTTTCATCGATCCAGTGAAGCTCATCCACGAATTTTGTTTTCAGAAGGCTGACGATGACGTATCCTCCTCCGAAGGTGAATGTGCTCAAATAGAGTGTGGAGAAGAAAAGTTTTTTCAGAATGGCGCGCTTGTCCTGCGCCGGTTTTTCATTTTCCATAGAACTCATAGAACTTGTTGGCTCCTTTCAAGAGTATTTTGTTCTCAGCATTTTTTGAAAGAGGGGAAATCATTCCGATATTTACTATATCACTGAAACGCTTATATGAAAAATAATATAATCATATGAAAATCATATGGAAACTCATATAATATGAGTTATAATAAAAATAAACATTTGCTCTAAACAGAACTTGTTTCCGAGTGGTTTTTATGTTTTTTTCAATTTGAGAGGGGATTGAGAGGGGGACGGACAGAGACATGACAATACGGCATATGCGGATTTTTCTGGCGGTGACGGAAAATGGAAACAACCTGACGCGGACGGCAAATCAGCTTTATATGGCACAGCCGGCGGTGACGGTTGCAATTCAGGAACTTGAGCAGTATTACGGGGTCAATCTCTTTGATCGTCTCGGGAAACGACTCTATTTGACGGAAGCGGGCAAACAGTTTCGAGAGTATGTTGTGCGCATTCTTGGTCTCTTTGACGACATGGAGGAAGGAATGAAAAGCTGGGGAAGCCGTGGAGTTCTCAGAGTCGGGAGCAGTATCACGATCGGTTCGCAATTTATGCCGGGCTATGTTGAGGAGTATGCGAAGACTCACCCGAATATCGACACGCAGGTGCTGATCGGACCGTCAGACCGGATTGAGAAAAAAATCCTGAACAATGAGCTGGACATTGCGCTCGTCGAGAGTCCGGTGCATGGAAGTCATCTGATTGCGGAGCAGTACATGGAGGATTATCTCGTGATTATTGCGCCGGGAAGTTCCAAAGAACGAGACTTGTATAATTCGTTCTGTGAGGATCAGCGGGAGACGCAGAGACAGGAGGCATCTGCCAAACGGCAGGAAAGACCGGATGAGATTCAGGATGAATCTCCGAAAGAAATTCAGGAGATGACAGTCGAGGAATTTGCGTCCCAGAGATTGCTTCTCAGGGAACCGGGGAGTGGGACGAGGGAGTCAATTGAGAAAGTTCTGGAACCTTTTTCGATCCAATTAAAAACCTCGTGGGAGGCGACGAGCACGACCGCTCTGGTCAATGCGGTGATCTCCGGACTTGGAATTTCAATTGTTCCGCGCCGGATGGTGGAAGCACCGTTGAGAAGCGGACAAATCCGCGAGATTCATGTGCAGGGATTGGAATTTCAGCGCTATTTTTATATGGTCTATCACAGAGACAAACTTTTGACCGCACCGATTCGCGACTTTATGGAGCTTTGCAGGAATTATGAGAGTCTGCATCCTCAGCCGAGATATAGCGGATTGTTTTGAACACAGCGGATGACAAAATGGGAAAAGCGTGAGGAAATGGTGGAAAACTGCGTGTGAGATGTGGAGAAAGCGGAAAGCGCCGGGGAGTGAGGACGGAGAAGAAGGGGAAAAATTATGCCGATTTTAAATTTATTGATCAAGCCTGCGTCAGGCAGTTGCAATATGAGATGTCGTTACTGCTTTTATGCGGATGAGGGGAAGAACAGGGAGCAGGCGACCTACGGAATCATGAGCGAGGAGACGATGCATGCGATGGTCGACCGTGCGATGAAATTTGCGGATCGGGAATGCATGATGATGTTTCAGGGAGGAGAGCCGACGCTTGCGGGGCTTTCCTTTTTTCGGTCGCTCGTCGAGTATTTGAGCGCGCATCCGAATCCGAAAAACATCCGTGTGCGCTATGCGATTCAGACGAACGGATATGTGATTGATGAGGAGTGGGCAGCATTTCTGGCAAAGCATCGTTTTCTTGTCGGAATCTCGCTTGACGGCGGAAAAGAGGTTCACGATCGGTATCGCGTTGATGCGCAGGGAAAGGGAACGTACAACCGTGTGATGAGCACAATTCGCCTTCTCGAGAAATACCGGGTAGAGTACAATATTCTGACTGTCGTGACGGCGACAACGGCGCGAAGTGGACGGAAGATTTATGAGTTTTTCAAGAAAAATGGATTTGGCTGGCAACAGTATATCGAGTGCCTTGACCCGATCGGGGAGATTCCGGGAAATCAGGAATTTTCGCTGACCCCTCAGAGACTTGAACAGTTTTTGAAGGATGTGTTTGACGCATGGTATCTCGACTGGAAATCCGGTCGCTATGTCTATAATCGATATTTTGAGAACCTGCTGATGATTCTGAACCGACAGATGCCGGAGAATTGCAGTATGCGTGGAACCTGCGGAAAACAGTGGGTTGTTGAGGCGGATGGAAGCGTCTATCCGTGCGATTTTTATGCGCTTGATGAGTGGAAACTTGGAAATCTGAATACGGATGATTTTGAGCAGATGGACAAGATGAGAGAGACACTCGGATTTATAAAATGGTCGGAGCAGGTACCGGACGAATGCCGAACCTGCTCCTGGTATGGTCTGTGCCGAAATGGTTGCCGGAGAAACCGCGAACCGGTCACTGCACAGAGCACAAATGTCAATTATTTTTGCAGCGCGTACAAACACTTTTTTGAGTATGCCTATCCGCGTTTGTTCGAGATCTGGAGGACATCTGTGTCCGGGAGACGATAAAAAGATTTTTTACTCTCCGAATACTTTGCGGTAGTCGTCCTGAAATTTGCGGATTCCCTCGTCGGTCAGCGGATGATGAATCATCTGGAGCAGAACCTTATAAGGAACGGTTGCAATGTCGGCGCCAGCCTTTGCACAGTCGATCACATGGATCGGGTTGCGGATGCTTGCGGCGATGATCTGGGTCTCGATTCCGTGCATCTGGAAGATTTCGGTGATGTCCTCAATCAGGGAGATTCCCGGAGTGGAGATGTCGTCGAGACGGCCAAGAAACGGCGATACATAGTCAGCGCCGGCGCGGGCGGCAAGGAGTGCCTGAGCTGGTGAGAAGATCAGGGTGACATTCGTCTTGATTCCCTCTTTGTGAAGTACCTTTACGGCTTTTAATCCCTCAGCGGTCATCGGAATCTTGACGACCATGTTCGGATGGATCGAGGCGATCTCACGAGCTTCAGCGATCATACCCTCGGCATCCACGGTTGTTGCCTTGACCTCTCCGCTGATCGGACCGTCGACGATCGAGGTGATTTCCTGAATCACCTGTTTGAAATCGCGTCCCTCTTTTGCGATCAGGGATGGATTTGTGGTGACACCACTGATGATTCCCATGTCGTTTGCCTTGCGGATATCGTCTACATTTGCTGTATCAATGAAAAAAATCATAGTTCTTCTCCTCTCTTTGTATTATCTGAAAATTCTCTGTTTCTTTTATTATAGTATCGCACAATCAAATCGTCAAACGAAAAACAGCTGACAAACAGAAGTGAAAATAGGAAATTCTGAGTGCTAGATATAGATAAAATCTATAACTAACTATTAAAATCGTGAATTTGACATTCTATGTAAAATTTATTATGATAAATGCACAATTTGTATAAGTATAAGTTATAGGAAAATAGAGGGAGAAAACTATTATGAAAAAGAAATTGATGACAGCACTCCTTTCCGCAGGAGTGGCAACTCTGGCGTTGAGTGGATGTGGTGGCTCCTCTTCTGACAGCGCAAACACAGCTGACCAGAAAGATGCAGGCACCGCACAGGAATCTGGAAGCACCGCAGGTAGCGAGGGTGCAAAGAAAGTTCTGAAATTTGGACAGGCAAATGCAGGTGAGGGTCTGGATATGCAGACTTCCACGAACTCAAGATCTGCTTCGATTGCAGACGAGGTGACTGAGAGCCTTCTGCGTTTCGATGATGACAACAACGAGGAGCCGGTTCTTCTGACCGATTTCCCGACGGTTTCCGATGATGGTCTTGTATATACGTTCGAGCTGAAGCAGGGCGTTCATTTCACGAACGGAACTGAGCTTACGAGTAAGGATGTCAAGTTCACATTTGAGCGTATGTTCAACCCGGCAACCGCTGCAAAGAGCACCGCATATTTCAACATGATCAAGGGCGCAAAGGACATGCTCGACGGAAATGCAACGGAGCTGGCTGGATTTGAGATCGTGGATGATTACCACTTCACAATCACTCTGGACTATGCATTTGCTCCGTTCGTAAAGAACCTCGGTACTTCCTACGCAGATATCTTCCCGGAGGATGCATGCACAGAGGCAGGCGAAAACTGGGGACTCGGAACAAACCTGATCGGTACCGGTCCGTACAAGATTCAGGAGAATGATGACACGACGAAGGTGATTCTTGTGAAAAACGAGGATTACCATGGCGGAGATGTCAACCTTGATGAGTTGCAGATTCTGTTTTACGATGATGACCAGACAAAGCTGATCGCATACGAGAACGGTGATATCGATCTGGCAGACTTAAATGCAAGCCTGCTGAGCCAGTACAAGGATAAGTACGCAGATGAGATCACTGCATATTATCCGCTGGGAACTTCCTTCATTTCCATGAACCTCAAGGATGCTTACTTAAGCGATGTGAATGTCAGAAAGGCGATCTCTCTGGCAATCAACCGTGAGGAGCTTGTCGATGCAGTGCTCAACGGCGCAGGCATTCCGGCAACTTCCTACCTGAACAACGGAATTCCGGGACATGATGATTCCCTCTCTGTTTATGAGTATGATCCGGAGGCTGCAAAGCAGTTGCTTGCAGATGCAGGCTATGGTGACGGCATCACGATTTCTTCCGAGGTTCGTCAGGCAGATCAGGCTGTCTACTCTGCAATTCAGGGATACCTTGCAGAGGTTGGAATCACCCTTGATCTGACGGTTGTAGATAATGCAACTTACAACTCTGACAGAACAGCAGGAAAGATTCCGCTGACCGGTTCTACCTGGAATGCTCTGTATCCGGATGGAGATTTCCAGATGTACAACTATTTCTACTCCAGCAAGTCCAATGCACAGGGTGTCTTCTATGACAACGCAGATTTTGATAAGCTGTTAGATGATGCAAGAAAGTCTACAAACGAGGATGAGCGCGCTGACCTGTACAAGCAGGCAGATTCGATTCTCTCTCAGGAAGATTATGCATGCATCCCGCTCTACTATCCGCAGAGCCAGTTCATCGCAAAGCCGTATGTCAAGGACTTCAAGGTCGGCAACCTGATTTACCACTTCTGGAATGTGGATGTTGATCCGTCTGCACAGAACTAAGTAACTGAGCAAATTATTTTGAAATCAAGTCGATAATTGCAAGGACTTGGTGCGTGATTCTGAGTTATATGAAGTTATACAAATTGATGAGTAATTAGTTGATGAGTATACAGCCCCGGCCGGCGCATTGTGCGTCGGCTGTTTGGCTGTATATTTGTCGTAAAAGGAGGAAGAAGAGAGTGGTTCGATACATTATCAAACGGGCATTTCTCGCAGTTGGAATTATCTTCTCGATCTCGCTGATCACATTCTTTATCTTGAATGTCATTCCGGGTGATCCGGTGGCAGCGATGCTCGGAGAGTTTGCAGATGCCGACAAAATTGCCCAGGTAAAAGCACAGATGGGACTGGATGCCCCGCTTCCGGTTCAGTATATCAACTGGCTGACAGATCTTTTGCACGGAAATATGGGAACGAGTTATTTCCAGAAAAAACCGGTTGTGACACTGATTCTTCAGGCGTTTCATTACACCGCAATCATGGCAACAGCTGCCTATATCGTTGCGCTGATTCTCGGTCTGACTGCCGGAATTCTGGCAGCTGTCTATCATGATCGCCCGATTGACCGGATTCTGATGAGCATTTCCGCGTTTGGAATCTCTGCCCCGTCTTTCTGGGTGGCAATTCTTTTGCAGATTTATGTAGGTCTGAAATTCAGCATTTTCCCGGTTTCGGGAGTTTCCAGTCCGATCGGATATGTGCTTCCGTCGCTTGCACTCGGAACAAGATATGCGGCATCGATTTCCCGAATTACGAGAGCAAGTATGCTTGAAGTTATGGGTCAGGATTTTGTGAAGACCGCGTATGCAAAGGGACTCTATCAGCGTCGGATCATCTTGATTCATATTTTCCAGAATGCGCTTGTTCCGATCATCACAGTTATCGGTACGGATATCGGTGCTCTGCTGACCGGTTCGATGATCACGGAGAATGTATTTAACATTCCGGGAATCGGAAAACTGCTGATCGACGCAATTCATCGCCGTGACATTCCGCTTGTTCAGGGCGGTGTCATCTATGTTGCCGCTATCTGTGTTTTGATTTACTTTATTGTGGATGTGCTCTATGCGGTGATTAACCCGAACATCCGCCTGACGAAAGGAGAATAGCTGATGAGAAAAAAGAATTACTATTCCGAGAGCCTGAAGCTGTTCTGGAAAAATAAACTTGCCGTTCTGTCTCTGCTGATTCTGATTGTACTTGTGGTTTCTGCCATTTTTGCGCCGGTTTTGACGCCGTATGATCCGAACAAGCAGGTGCTTGCAGATAAACTTCTGTTTCCGAGTTCCAAGCATCCTTTTGGAACGGATGAGTTCGGAAGAGATATTTTGACGCGCTGTCTCTACGGCTGCCGCGTGTCGCTGAGTGTCGGCATTGTTTCTCAGCTGATCGCGTCTGTGATCGGATATTTCATGGGTGTGTGCGCCGGTTATTTTGGAAAGAAGACGGATGATGTGATCTCTTTCCTGATTCAGGTATTTTCAAGTTTCCCGGCACTGCTGTTTGCAATGGCGCTGATGTATGCGCTGGGTTCCGGAATCATGAACCTCTATCTGACACTTGGATTTCTGTCATGGGCAAACACCGCGCGTCTGATTCGCGGTACGGTGCTTCAGCTCAAGGAGCAGGAGTACATTCAGGCGTGCCGGATTGACGGAGGAAGCAATCTGCGTGTCATCTTAAAGCACTTGTTCCCGAACTGCATTCCAATGCTGATTGTCTCCTGTACGCTCGGTATCCCGTCTGCAATTCTGACGGAGGCGAGTCTGAGCTATCTCGGTCTCGGTGTTCCGAGCCCGACAGCGAGCTGGGGGTCAATGATTTCCGGTGCTCAGACTTTTATCCGTACCAATACCTATTACAGCCTGTTTCCGGGAATTTTCATCATTCTCACTGTAATTGCTTTTAACACGCTCGGTGATGGTCTGCGCGATGTGCTTGATCCGAAAATGCGCAAATAAGTCATCGGGCAAGAATGCAAGTTGCAAGTTCGCAAGAATTAAATAACTAAGACTTCCCATACCTAAAATGGGATTCGCACCTTGAAAATTCAATATTTCA
>OGII01000209.1_pt1 | contig 59166 bp, 50 predicted proteins | sample 1571701 | NCBI WGS metagenome assembly OGII01 (sample SAMEA2581950, study PRJEB24529) | metagenome | biome: Human gut stool | place: China | collected 2011
GATTTTTGCCCCGGCTAAGGAAATGCTGAAAAGTGCCTACTTTTTCAGTGCCCTCCAGCAATGCCGTGGATTTTTTCGTGCTGCTGCCTCAGACGCTATCTTACCAAAACTTTCTCCACGTGGCTGCCCACGCTTACGATGTAGAATCCTGCGGGGAGTGCGATTTCCGCGCCGTCGGCAAGCGATGCCGATGCCACCTGGCGGCCCGACGCATCGCTGACGATCACTTTACCGCCATCGGCTCCGAAGATGCGCACACCGCCCTTGAAAGCGGTGATTTCAACGCTGTCGGCAGCCACATCGGCTACCGCGCCCTGGGCGTTGAACGTGAATTCCACAAGTTTAGACTTGCCGGAAACGTAGCTGGCCTGGATGCCCAACGTGTGCTCTCCACGGCTGATGCCCATCACTGGGAAGAACGTTGCGCTGGTCGATCCCAGATACGCGCCGTCGAGATAGAGGTCGTATTTCTGCACGTTGCCCACGTTTGCGTCGGTCGCCTCTTTCGGCCCAACATAGAAGTCGTCGGCAAGCGAGAAGAAGCAGTCGTTGGAAATGTAGTGGAGCGCCAGATAGACGGTTTGTCCGGCATAAGCCGAGAGGTCGACCTCGTAGGTCTGCCATGTGCCTTTAGGCATTATGTTGCCGAGCGACTTGAACGATATCACACTGTCGTCGGTCGTGGAAACGCAAAGCTTGAATGTCTCCGGATAGGCTTCCGAATACGCCTTCAGGCTGATGCGGCACACGTAGCCGTCCATCACGGTCTGCGCCGGAGAGATGAGCCATTTGTCGGCGGCGGCCTGCTGAGGCGAGAAGAATATCACCGCCTTTTCGCCCGACTGCGCTATCGCCGCTACGTCTGACGGCGCCATGGCTGGAGTGGTGGCGTAGGGGTTGAACACCATCGGTGCCACCGCCACTTGATTGTCGGGGGTGCAGGCGCCGGGGAAGTTGATGATGTTTGACGCCGAACCGAGCGCAATCGGGTAGACCACGCGGCGGTCGTTGTCGACCGACTTCCATTCGCCGAAGCTCGTTGCGAAATCATCGTATGCCTCGAAATCGTCCTCGAAGCCGAGGTCCTGGTTCCAGCGCACTTCGGCATTGACCTTGTCGGCGTCGGTCTCGCTGTCGGTCTGCGTCACGGTTATGTTGTACGGATCGAAGATTGTTTCAACAAGAGCGATGTCGACCTTTGCGCCGTCGGCAATTTCCATCGACTTGCTCCACTTGTCGTAGCGGTCGGCTTCGACCGACACGATATAGTTGCCTGCCGGCAGCGACGGAATCTCGACAGCGCCCTTGCTTATCACGGCGCTGTAGGTTGTCGACGCTGACTCGTTGAAAAATTCCACCTTCACGCCGTCTACCTCCACATTGTCGTTGGCAGTGGCAGCGACGCTGACATTGCAGAATGTGCCGGCTCCCACATCAAACGACTGCTCGACAAGCGCGCTCTCTGCGTTCTTATAGACCGCCTTCACGCCAAGCGTATAGCTGCCAGCCTCAAGCTGGTCGAACGCAAACGAATAGCCGTCGGTCTCGCCCACCTGCTTTCCGTTTTTATACACAAGGAAACGCTCGTTGGGATTGTAAGGCGAACGCATCGTGCAGCGCAGCGACTTCGTTGCCACGGCATCGCTGAAATAATCGGCCTGACCCACGAAAAAGTCGTCGACCATAAGCATAAACGCACCGCCGTTGGACGGGTCGCCGATATAATGGATGGCTATGCGCACCGTCTCGCCCTCATATTCGGCAAGCGAATACTCCTTAGCCTCCCACTCTTCGTAGCCCACAGTCTCATAATTGCCCGACGAGATGACCGTAAAGTCAGACGCCTCAGGGTTGTCGACCGTAGTGATGCCCACCTCGAAACGCTCCTTATAGACATCGGCAGCCTTAGCCATAAAACGCACAATATTGTTCTTGCCGACAGTGACTGCCGGCGAAATCAGCCAATCATCATTGGCAGAACCGCCATAAGTGCGCACAAAGCCCACATACTGCTTGCCGCCGTAAGGACGCAGCACGGGATAATCGGTCCACCACGACGGCTCCACCACAAGCGGATTGATCACCTGCGCATACTGCAGCGTGCCGCGGTTGGGATAAGAGCCCTGAAGCGGAGCGGCGGCAGCATGGTCGCCGTCGATGCCCGTCCACGGCGAAAACTCCGTGTCAAACGCCGTATAGCTCTCGAAATCATCGAAAAACACCGGATCCTCACGGTTCCACTGCAGCGTCACGTCGTTCTTGCCCGTCATCGGGTCGTGGCGCTCAGCCAGCTTGAGAGCAAACGGATTGCGCACGTCCTCCGTGAGCGTCACATTCAACGTCATGTCGCCCGTCACCGGAAAATCCTCAGCATACGCGGCATAGCCCGCACGCTCCACCGTAAGACGGTGGTTTCCGCTATACACCTTCAAGCGACACTCGCCGGCAGCATCGAGCGTCGTCTCGCTCGCACCGTAAGTCATACTGTAGTCTGTCTGCACAAGCATCACCCGCTGTCCCTCGAGCGACTCCCCGGTGGCAGCCACAACCTTAACCGTAAGATTGCAGTCGCGCGACAGCGCAGACGCCTGCAACGTGGCAAACACCGCCACAAAAACCAATAATAGTTTAAAGTTCCTCATATTTAAAGCTCTTTTTGTTTCAAAACAACAATATTTCAGCCTACAAAGTTACGGCACATTAGCCATACCACAAAGCGATTAACGATATTTGGCAACATTTCGTCGACCGATTTGTCGGAAATCGGAGGTAAAATCTCTGAAATTTGTCGAAAATCGGAGGCAAAACAACCGCAAATTTGTCGAAAATCGGAGGCAAACACCCCTCCGAATTTCGGGGAAATGGCGAAAATCGCCGTTTTAAATTTCGGGGAAATGGAATTTTTCAGCGTAAACCGCTATGACACAGCGAAGTAGCCAAAACAGCAAAAAAAACGCCACAAAAATTCCCTCTCCTTTAGCCGAAAAAAGGTGCGCAGCCTGTCAGCCGCGCGCCCCTCCAGCCCCGTCGCCGGAGCCGCTATATCTTACCCATTTCAACCATCGCCAGAAACTTTACCAAATGAATCTGGCGCTTGATGCGGCTGGGCTGTTTTATCAAGCGATAGGCAAATTCCGAATCGTGGTTCACCCACCATTTAGGCGCACGCTTGACGTTGCCTGTATAAACATCAAAACTTCCGCCTAAACCTTGATAAATCGCAGCATGCCGCTCCGACATCTCTTCCATCAGCAATTCCTGCTTGGGCGAACCCATCGCCACAAAAACAGCGTCGGGCCGCTTTTCAGCCACGTCGGCAATCAGAGCCTTGCGCTCCGCATCGGTTTTAATATAGCCGTCACGGTAGCCCACAATGTTGATTCCCGGATAATCCGCCTTCAACTTCTTCACAGTCTGTTCTATCACGGCTGGCTTGCTGCCCACCAAATAGAAACGCTTGCCTTGCGGAGCAAGCGCTGCGATAATCTTCAGCCACAACTCGCAGCCCGGCAGCTTAACCACATCCTTATGCCCATGCTTCCGCAATGCCATCACCGCCCCCACGCCATCGCAATATCCGATGTTGCGGTTTATTATGTCGCGCGTCTGATGCGTGGCATGCAGAATCTTCTCCGCATTGATTGCTACAAGTATTCCCTTTCTGCCCACAACATAGTCAAGCAGCTGCTGAAACGACGTGAAGGGAAACACTTTCACGCCCTTCACCGTCACCCTCATATCATTTTCCATAGTCTAAAATGTAATAGCTCATAGCGCAGAACATAAATGCATTGCTCCAGCGCATATATGATATTTTTGAACTTACGCCTTGCTTAAGTTGATAATAGAAATAGCCACGTCTGTCCTGCATATTCTCTACCGTCCACCGCATCACGCGCTCCGCCTCCGCCCTATGCTCCTCGCTGCGATGCAGTTTGTGCAGCGTCACAAACAACTGCGCCGGACAATGTATATCGATTGGATACATACGGTTGTGATAATATTTCGGAGTGCCGTCGGCCTCAAAGAAATTGCGGATATAGAAATCAAAACCTTTCTCAATGTTTGAGTGGAACGACTTGTCGCCAGTCTGCTCCTCATAAGCCGTCAGACCGTCAAGATTGTAGCCAGTGTGGAAACTGTCTATCCACGACTGCACCGGAAGCATTCCGTAAACCCACTCGCCGGCATCCCCCTGCGCGTCGCAGCATGCCTCAACCGACCGCCGCGCCGCCTCTCTGTATTCCTCCTTCTTCGTGTATTTATAGCAATACGCCAACAGCTTGCTGCCGAGCAGCGAGGCGTTGAACACGGTGTCGTTGCCTTTCAACGGGCTGTAAGAAAACAAAAATCCGCCCCGGCACTCCGCGCGGTGCAAATCATTCATCACAAAATCCGCCGACGACAGCGCCACGTCGAGATATCCGCGCTCACCAGTCACCTCATACGCCTCCATCAGAGCCGTTGCGCAAAAACACGTCGCCACAACCGTTGGCGTAAACTTGGGAAACAGAAACAGCCTACGCGCCTGCCAGTCGAAATTATAGCCCCAGCACGCTCCGCTGTAACCTTCCGACTGCAACGAAATCAGCAAATCTGCCAACTCGCGCACACGCGCCAGCAACTCTTGCCTTGTCCCAACTTCGGTTTGCAGGTCCGGGAATTTGTCCACTGCATGGACAAGATTGCAATACCCTTGCAGAAACAAGCCTATGCCCTTCGCATTATACTCCTTTGGCACCATCGCCAAACGGCGCAGATTCACAGGGCAGCGCTTAAACCCCTGTATCACACACAGACGCAATATCGCCGACCGCTTAAGCGGCAACAATGCATGCGCCAATCGCGAGTTCAGTCCGTCATAAGGGTCCCAGCCCTTAAATCCCTCCGACTCGCAATAGCGCTTCAACGAAAGAAATGAACTCTCAATCAACTTTCCGTTTTTTTATAAATTTTGCAGGATTTCAAACAATTTGAAATAGAATCAAAAATGTAATTTTCTTGAGTTTTTTTCAACAAATATTCCAATCCTTCTCCAGACACAAAACTTTTAGGGTGACCAACCAACACAAAAACATCTCTTTCAGATTGTTTTTCTATGAATTTCAAGAATTTTTTATGCATGCTTTTTGAAAAGAGACAATAATCCCAAGTTTGGAATTCCTCTTGAAAGAAATATTGCACTTTCCCCCAAAAACCCTTTTTCCCTTGACTTGTTTTTGCCTCAAACGCATCTTTAGCAGATTTTCGATTTTGCATAAGAGACTTTATTCGGTCAACAGACAAGTATTTTGACAAACGTAAAATAGGCAATGAAACAATAGGAAGTTCTATCAAGTCAGATTTCTCTTTTCCCGCAGTTTCTAAATTATCCGTACAATACCACCAACCAAGATTATCTTTGACCATAGAATAATCATATCTTGACAAACTTCCGGTTTCCTTTCCTCCGGGATATATTGAAGAATCTGCTCTCAAACCAACTTGTCGCATTGCTTTTATCAATGTTTCCGATGGCTGTATATTATATCCGCCCGCTCTCAAGACTTCACATTGGTAATTATCTCCAATCAATCGTTCTATGGTATCCTTTCCTCTTTTTAGCAAAGATCGTAATGAATTATCACCAGAACCTTCATAATCCCCTAGTCTCCATTTATTGAGGTTTACCTTCCATCCATCTTTTTCCCAAACGGCATCAACCCACTGTGGGTGCAAATGCAGTTGAATATCATGACCTTTAGCATATGCCTGTTTCAGCTGATTTTCCATAGCCACTACAGGGTTACGGTCATATCCCATACGATTCCCTTTTTCCCATTCCTCTTTAAGTTTCCAATACTCTATCACCTCAAAAAAAATGGTTATCTTGCCATTATACCGTTCAGCGATAGATAATATTTTCTCTGTTGGCTCTATTATATGGCGAAAAACATTACCCGAACCATTTCCATAAAGTTCGTAATCGAGTGTCAAGATTATATTTTTCATCTTTTTATCTTTAAATATTTTTTAGAACACTCATCTGTCATGTCAATATTTGCATACTTTGATAAGGCAAAAACACCTGTTTTGCATGACACTTTCATTCCTAATTTAAACCCATTTTTTTCAAATGAATTTAATGAGGGAATATTGGAAGCATTTACAGATGTTATAAACGCATTGATATTTATCGGTGCGATTTCAATTCCTTGTTTTATTATCAATTGTTGTAATCCATTACCACGATATTTGCGATGAACAAAATATGGACCCAGCCAAGCGGTTTCATTACCCATATCAAAATTACCTACATAATCAATTTTGTGTTCTCTAAAATGAATCCATCCAAACGCGACAGGAATATCATCCGTAAAAACAACACATAGTTTACTTCCAAGCTCTAACCATTTTCGGCAAGGTAAAATTTTCAACCTATCGAAATTCAATGATTCAATTTCTTCTATAGTATCAATAGACCTGCATTGAAATTTATCCCATACCGATTTTCTCTTTATCTCTATATATTTTCTCTCTCCATAGAGACATAATGTGTGTGACCGATAATATAATTTGCTGACTACTCCTTTCAATATGAATTTAAGAGTATTCAGTAAACCATCTGATTTTATAAAAATCAACACTTTGCGCATAACCGCATCAAATAAATTGTCTGAAAAAAGGTTTCAAATCTTTTATATCAAGTATATCATATCGGGCATGAAATATATCTCCCAAGTGTTTCCAATCGTTATTTTCAATCCTGGCTCTGACATCTCTTTGTATATTCATCCAGCGCAATGGTTTTGTGGTAGATTGCAATAAACGGTATTCAGAAGGATTTAATAAGATGTTACTTATATTGCTAAATTTATAGTGCATGCCACTCTGCGAACCACAAGTTCTTGTATTAACTTCTAGAAACCATAATTTCCCATTTCTAGTATCATACATAAATTCAAATTCAGCAAAGCCCTTGTATTTCAATTCAGTCATAAAATCACAGACTAATTCTTTTATTGACTGAACCAAATTTGCATTCGTGATTTCTTCAATATATGATGTTAACCCTTTACTTAGCTTTCGCTCTTGGCAAGCAACATAAGAACCGGCACACTTACCATTCACCCAAAAGCCTTGACAGGAGATGTTTGTTAGATATTTATCAGGAATATCAATAAACTCTTGTACCATTACATCTTTCTTATTTTCTTCTGAGATACGGTTTACATAAGATTGAAATTCCTCTGGAGTACTTATTTTTACGGCTTTAAAAAACAATGGAATTTCGTAATTCCGCTTCAGAAAAAGCGGATAATGTAAATCATTTACTTCTGCTTTATCTAATGTGGCATATTTAGCAATCAAAAAACCTTTTTTTGCTGCATATTCGTACATTTTGTCTTTATGAGCCAGCATTTCAATAACAGAATAAGGACCGGAATATACATTGCATACACCATACAGTTCTTTATATTCTCTTAGAATAGAGGCTAATATTTCTCCCGATGTTATGTAACAGATTGGCTTGGCTTTATGGTCCGCTACTATTTGAGTGATATATTGTTTCAACTCTGCCATATTATGGTAACAAATTTTTTCTCCATAGCGACTATGGTAACCAACATTTCGCTTAGAAGAACAGAAAGCTGTTACATCTGCCCCGGCTTTACCTAACTCTCTCAAGAGAGCCAATCCTTGAGGAGTGAGACCTAAAATGATATATTTTTGATTGTTCATATTCAAACTGTTGCGTTGGGTTTGCGTACTATTAGCTTAAATTTCCCTCTTTGAGTGTATATTAAATCCTCAATGCCTACTATCTTTGTAGAAACTTCCATATTGTCAAATCCTACTCGTTTTAATGTCTCATTTTTTACAAAATAAGCATCAGCTTCTGTGAAATTTTCATCAGGAACTATATAAACAATTACTTCACCTTTCTCTTCCTGTACCCACTGACAAGCTTTGATATGTTGTCCTCTTTCAATAAAATCAATTCTTGTTACCAAAGATCCATCTTTGCATATTACATAATCATCTTTTCGTCCTTCTATCTTTTTTACAATAATAGGTGGATTTTCTTCTGATGATTTTGCCATTTCCATTATGTCATTGGAACGATAACGAATCAAAGGAAAAGCGTCATTAATCAGTGACGTACATATTTCTCCATCGTCAATGTATTCATTAATACTAAAACCTGGTGCTTCATAATATCCGGCATGATTGTGCGATTCCACAAGGAAGATAGTACGTTCTGTCATGCTATAGCGGTCATAAATCTCTGTCCCTAATCGTTCCTCAATTAAATCTCGTTGATAATCTAATAAAGTTTCACTGGATGTGAATGTAATGGGAATATTCAATTCCAATTCGGCATCTTTTAAGAAAAGTGCTAAGCTATACAATGAGCTTGGATAGCCTTCAATAGCAATAGGCCGAAACGTTACAATCTTTTTGTAATACTGTTCCACGGTATTGCTGTTGATGTTATAGCTTGATAGGAACAAAGTATTGCTAAGATGTATTTTTAAAGATGTTTGATTTCTATTCAAATGCCCTCTTAAAGAAACAAGAGGTTGACCATATGTAAATCCATCACGTTTTCGCGAGCAATAAGTGTAGGCTTGTGTCCACCATATTGATGGCCAACTTTCATATATCTTTAGCGGTGTTCCCGTTGTTCCGCTTGTATTAGCTCTAATGACCTGCCACCTTGGCACCGTCAGCATCTCATCGGCATGCTTCTTTACCATGTCTTTTGTAATTACAGGCAACTTCTTGATGTCTTCCAAGCAAGTGATGTCTTCTTTCCGAATTCCTTCTTCAGTGTATAGTTTGTGATAGAATGGAGATTTATCGTATGCCCTGCGGAAGATTTCCAGAAAGCGTTTTTCGTTTCTTTGTTTTAATTCCTCCGCATTCATTGTGTATAACCTGTCTACTTCCTTAATGTAAGGACGAATTATAGGATAACTGCGCAATGCATATTTGATGGTTTCAAACAGGTATTTCTTGATACTCATAGTTCTGCCAATTATAAATTCTTATATACTTCCATTAAAGAAGATGTAACATTTTGGGGAAGATAAGATTCTGCTTTTCTTTTCGATTCTCTCCCCATGTTCCCTCTGAGTTTAGAATCTGTCACGAGCGTTTTCAACGTTTTGTAGATTTCCTCTTTATCTCCCGGTTGAAAAAGTATACCATTTTCATGTTGTTTCACTATTTCTGGAATACCTCCTACCGGTGTAGCAAGAATGGGTTTTCCATACGACATAGCTTCTAAGATAGAGACAGGCAATCCCTCAACGTAAGAGGGTAAGATAAAGGCATCACAACCAAGCAATAAATCTGTTTTCTTTGCACCGGAAACAAATCCTTCATAAGCTACTAATTCATCTATTTTATATTGCTCAATTTGATTCTTTAATTCATCTATTTGTCCGTTCCCACCAATGTGCAGCATAACTTTGCCTTGAAACTCATTGATATGTTCATACAATACATCCAACAAATCGAATATACCTTTTTGCTTGTCAACCAATCCCAAAAACAGCAAATGGAATTTATTATCCTGTTTCTTTACTACTTTTTCAACAGGAAGAGCAACGATATTCTCTACAATATAGATATCTACACCTTCTGTGACAGATTGATAAAACTCTTTCCACGATTCTGATAAGGTAATGATGGCATCACAACGGTTCAATATAGAAGCTATCCATTGTGGATTTGTCGCATAATACTCTTTAAATCCCCCACCGTGGATATGAAGCACTACCTTTTTCCCATACCATTGTGCCAACTGGACGAAATAGGCAGAACGTTTAAAGCTGTTATAGGAGGCGGTATGTATATGGACTATTTTAATCCTTTTGTCCGTACACAATTTATATGCCATATTACACCATCCAGTTACAGCCTTAAATAGTTTCTGTAGTTTGTTTGTTCCTCCTGAATTTACTACACACTTAAACACAAGAAACACATACTGTTCATAATTGTGCATTACCTGTGCTACACCTCCTTTGGGGTGGCGGTATTCACAGCCCACAGTCAGTATTTTATTAGAAATCTCTCGGTTTATCATTAGTCTATGCTGTTATTGGATGAGATACAGGAAGCAATAATAAGAATACGATACCTTCCTAAATGAACTTTCCCCAATTTGGGAAAGACTTCAAAGCCTGATATAATTTGTTGTAATCCCTGCCTTGTTGACAAAGATCGTATGATACGATATAGCGCAATGTAAATCCATACTAATTATACTTAATATAATTTCTCGTATTTTTCAGCACAAATATTCATAGAATAATTTGTGCTGAAATTATCCACCAAAGCTTCTTTCGACAATGGCTTGTCAATATATCTTTTAACTGCTGTACAATAAGCCTCAACGCTCAAATCATCACATAGATACCCATTAACTCCATCTTCTATCACATCGGGAATACCACCTACGGGGGTACAAATTGGTGTTACTCCGCATGACAACGCTTCCAATAAGCTGATGGGAAGTCCTTCGTATATGGATGTCAGACAGAAGGCATCGGAGCAAAGTAAATAATCATTCACATTGCTCTTTTCGCCCAAAAAGATAATCTTATCACAAGCTAATTTTTGGAGTTCTTTACCTGCTTCGCAATCATAACCATTACCAATAATCAACAGAGTGAAGTCTATGTTTTCCGCTGCAAGATGGTTGAAAGAATCCACTAATAATTGCTGGTTCTTCTGTGAATGAAAGCGAGCGACATGAATAAACACTTTTGTGCCGAAGGTCGTTTTATAAGAAGAAACTTCCTCCTTCACCTTTTCATATAGAGGAGATGCTGCAACGCTGGAACGTCCGTTATTTATATACGGAGCATTATGCAATTTGTAATAGCTCTCGTATGACTCTTGGCAAAGCCGGGATATGCACACCGGGCGAATGTATTCATGCTTATAGAAGAAACGATTTAAATAATATTGCAATCCCACTCCGCCGGTATTGTTGGCAAGGTTATGTAGCGTGTGGATAAATTTTATCTTTTTATTTTGAATGGCTAATTTGTATATATAGGGTATTACATTTAAATGACAATGCACCACATCTGGATTTTCATTCATTATATATTTTTCAAGCCGGCGACATTTGCCAAGAGAAAAACCTCTGTCGAACTTCATGGAATGGAATTTGACAGAGGAAGATAAAAACTGTTTGTTAAAAGTTGATGTATCTATTTTGTCATCGCGTAGCATACACAATGTTACATCGTGCCCCATCTTTGCCAGTTGATTGGATAAATCCACAACAAACTTTTCTGCTCCACCAGAACTAAGACTGTATATAATTTGAATGATTTTCATAAGGTGAAATTAGGAATTAAAGATTTTAGTATATTCAGCTACTACATTATCATAGTTATAGTCATGTAGATAACGGTCGTATGCTTTTGATGACAATTTATTTGCTAATTCAGGATGTTGCAAATAAGATAATAGACACTGTCTTAATTGTGTTGCATTCTTTACGTCATACATCAGACATTCTTTGCCCTCAGTTATGGTATTTACAATGCCTGGAACACGAGACGTTATAATGGCTTTACGATTAAACATTGCTTCCAACAAAGATACTGATGTCCCTTCAAAATCGGATGCGATTAAGTAATAGTCTGAAAGTTTATAAACTTCATTGACCTTTTCCTTGGGAACATTCCCTAAAAAGGTAACGCAGTTTTCTAATCCGCATTCAGTTACTTTCTGTTTAAGGCTATCCATAGAGACACCATCTCCTGCAAAGACAATATATGGTGAGTAGTCCTTTTTCTCTTCTTCTGTGAAAAGCTTAATCGCTTCTATAATTGTATCCGGGTTTTTCATTCCCTTTAAAGAGCCCACCATACAAATTACATTGGATTTAATTGGAATTTGAAATTTCCGTTTTAAATCTTCTTTTGATAGTTTTGCTATATAAAAAGGGACTAACGGATAAATCACTTTGCAGTTTATACCATATTTTGCATCATAATTTCTTTTGATGTCTTCCGAAACCGCTACTACTACTTCTGCATTGTTGAAGAAACGCCTGTATACTTCTTCCTGTCCCTTAGGAGGCAACTCTCCATAATGTATTACTGCATAGTATTTTCTATTTAACAATTTACATATTTTGTGATATAAATTCCATAGAATAGCATGCGATGCAGAATAAGAAAAAACAACTTTTCGAGCATCTTTCGCAAACAACAAATGGAAAAAAAGTTGTATTGGAAAGATATATTTTGTTGGGCGAATTTTATAGCTCCTTATTTGTTTCGTATCAGGAATGTCTAAACTGTGGCTTGCCGTATAAGAAATGTTGAATTTATCTTTCAGTGATTGAATTAGATAATAATTAAAAATTTCCATCCCTCCTGTAATATGGGGATATGTCCCTGCTCCTAAAACAAAGTGAATTCTATCCATAAATTAAATGATTAATACGTTCATCCCACACAAGTAACAGTGGTATAATAATCCATATTGGAGTTACATAATATAAAGGAACAATCGTCATGCTGTTGACAAGTATAAAGATTATTAAAGTTCTTTTTTCTGTAGTATGACTATTGATAAATAATAATAACCACCAACCCAAAAACAGAAAAAGGCCTACAGCACCAAAATCAAACAATATCTGCAAGAAATTATTGTGCGGAGAAAAAAGGATTCCGCTCAGTGATGCCATTCTATCGGCAGCGCCACAACCTGCACCAAATAAATGAATTAATGTATCTTTTTGCAAAAATGTTCCCAGACCCGCAGCCCAAATAACAGTTCTACCTGATCCGCTTGACATGTCTTCGGACATAAACCGCCTGATGACATTGTCTAACAATCCAACATGGAGAGCAAGCATAAAGACTAAGCCTACACAAATAGCAATGCCTACTATTTTAGGCGAAAATATGGCTTTTTTATAATAGAACGCCAATGCTATGCCCAATGACAAAATAGCTCCACGCGACACAAGCAGAGTTAGGCATATGAAAAATATGCTTAAAACAATAAGATAAAATCTCTTTTCACCGGATTTTGAAGTCCTGGAGTATTTGAATGCTGACAGCAAAAATACAATCCCTATGAAAAAGGAAAGATAATTGGAATCTTTCCAAGCTAATCTTTGAGTATCACCAGATGACGTTGCATAATCAGCAACCAAGTTATCATAATTGTATAAACTAATCAAACATGAACAGCACATTGTAATAATAATACAATTTATGAGGGGCTGAATATATTCATCATCTGTCAAATTAAGAACTAATAGATAGACTATCGAAAAGGTGATGGATAATAAGAACGAAATATTCCCATAAAACACAGTATTTGCAAATACATATAGTGCAAATAAGACTAATAATCTCCAATTCTGTCTATCGAAACCCCTATAAGCGGGGTTTTGTGTGTGGCGCAGTTGAATGTATCCAAATAGAAGGATTGCTATATGGAACCATAATGTATTTGGTAAGAATTCGCCAAATATGGTTGAAAAGCGTTCAGTTATCAAGTTAATAGCGGTAAAAATGGGTATTAGCTTGACGTATGAGGCACAAAAGAGGAAATAGACTACAATATATACTAATCTAAGTGATGTCGGAGGTGATGTGTTTATAGAAACATGCACCAACTCCGACATCAGAACAAATGCCATGAACCATTTTAGGGGCGCTGAATTAACTTTTGAAAAAATCATTGGTGAATTTTAGCGAAATAAATGAACCTTTCTTAATAGATTTATCACCTTTGCCCTATCTATAATGAATATATTTATATATACTTCCCAAGAGTAAACCAAAAGCAAATATATTATAGACAGTATTATACAGTTTATTAAAGACAGTTCGTGAAATATATTAATAAGCGTCAAAGGGAGCAGCAAAAAAGCAGATATTCCAAGCAATTTGAAGATTTCTTTTGTTGGGAAATAATTAATCAATGATGAATTTAAAATCTTACATTCAAAAAATATTTGAAATAGCTTAGGCAACATTGTATTAAGCATTGCACTTGAAATAGCCCCCCATATCCCATATCTGTTTATTAAAACAAATGTCATTGGAATACAAATGATAGAGGATAAAGCAAAAGCTTTCATTGATAATTTAGTTTTACCAACAGCTCTCAGAATAGTACCACTACCAACCATTCCCAAAATAAAGGTCAAAACATACAACCTGAAAAAAGGAACTGCGTCCATGTATTTTTCTGAAAAAAGGAAATGGACAATTTGTGGAGAAAACAAACAGACCACACCTATTAAAGGAAGCGAAAAAGATAAAGTCTGTACTACAAACCGCTGGTATAAATTTTTCACTTGCTCTATAGTCCCGTTTTTATACTCGGTAGCCATATTCATTACATTGACTTGGCACAAGGCATCATAAATTTGCATGATACCTGGAATTCCAAAAAAAGCAATACTATATACGGCATATTCCTCTACACTCAAATAATTAACACAAACTAATTTGTCTATCTGATTACAAGTTGTAGATAATATAACTGCAATTCCAAAAGGAAATGCATATTGGAATTGCTCTTTTAGCAATGAAAATGAAAAGAAATCTTCTCTATGTTTTATGGGATAAGACTTTAAAATATACCCCAGCACTATAATGAATAATAATATATTCAGCAGCAAAAGAGAACCTAATATTCCTTGAATGGTTTTAAAAATAAGAGCAAATGAAATTACTGCTGCTATTTTCAATATAATTCCTGCCGGATGATATACCATTGCCAATATTTTATCTTTACGAACCACTGAAAGCGGATCTACCAGGTTAGATGGCATAAAAAAGATAATACTGGCTATAACTATAAACAAGTTGTCACTTAACACCTCGTTTTTCAACAGCCAATTATTTATGGATGGAACGAACAGTAAAGAAGAACCAGCTATACCCAATAGAAGCAATACTATAAATGAGTTCCAAATAATCTGCTTTTGCCTTAAAGAAGAGCTATTCGGATAAAAATAATATGGATTGGACTGAATGCCAAAACACAAAACTGATCCAACAAAACCCTGAACCAAATAGAATTGTGCATATGTGCCATAATCAGCTTTGGATAAATAGCGGGTCAAAAACACTGGCATTACAAACTGCGCAGCCATAGCGACAATTTTGCCAATGGAGACATAAAGAGCGAAACGGTTACTGTTTGTTTTTGACATATTCATTATACCCCTTACAAGATGTAGGTGCCTCAATCTTATCTATATCTGTTTTTAATATTTTGGCAGGATTACCTCCAGCAATGCAATTAGCTGGAACATTTTTAGTTACAACTGAACATGCCGCTATAACAGAATTATCCCCAATGGTTACCCCTTTTTGAATTCTAACGTTAGTACCTATCCAACAGTTTTTTCCTATAAAAATTGGTGCATTATCTGAATGTTTCCATCGTCTTGAATCGTCATGCTCTCCTGTTGTCCTCATATATAAGCGAAAATCAGGATTAATGGGATGATTATTATTATCGCAAATCACAGTATTGTCCGCAATAGCAGTATAATCGTCAATATATACACTATTCGTACATAATATTTTAGAATTGACTCCAATTTTAGTACATTTCCCAAAATAGATTTTCCCATGATTTTGAGAATGCAAAATACCATGAATCCATGAATCACTTGAAATTATTATATCTTCTTTTGAAGAACCATCTAATAACGAAACTATACTATTAATTCCGAAAATATGATTACTTCCTAGCAATGTTGTTTTTGAAACAAACATTTTTTTTCTACGCTTTAAACGCAAACGTTGTATTAGCTTGTTGATAAACATAAATTTAAAATTATATATAACATTTACTTTATAACATACTTATTATGTACAAGCATTGAATTGTCATTATAGTTCAAAACCTTTGCAGGGACACCTCCAACAGTTGCTCCTTCCGGTACATCTTTTACTACTACTGCTCCTGCTGCAATAGTAGTATTATTTCCTATATGGACATTTTCCACAATACATACATTCGGACCGATATATACATTATCGCCAATTACGGCAGGAGTTCGTTTGTTTGTTCCGATAGAAAGGAATTGGCTTACATTTACATTATTCCCTATTACAGTTCCACCATTGATGACAATACCGATGCCATGCCCTATATAAAATCCATAACCAATTTTTGTGGTTCGTGGTATTTGGATGCCATACTTCGTTGTCATTAGTTGATGCATAAATATAGCCAAAGGAAATAATATATTTTTCTTAGATGCTAAACGCAACCAAAAGCAGTAATTGAAGCAATGATTACTACCAAATAAGAGGTATTTAATAATGGCTACCCCCCCTTTTTTTATTACCCGTATATCTTTGATAATCAGATTGTATGTAAGAAAAAAGTTCTTTCATTTTTGTATTCTTAAAATAAGCACTAACTATTTATTACTTCTTACAACACTTTATCCAATATCACTCTATTCGTATAGAGCGACACGACTATAACCAATATCATTCTGAAGTATAAGGCTATTGTATTCTTCGCTATGCGCTTGTTGTTTGATGTGTTATCTGTCATCGTGTAAAAAATGTGTTGTGGTATTAGACCCAAGGCGTTTATGTTGAAGCATGTCTACTTATAAATTCCGCAGAAGTCAAGGATGATTTTGTCGGCGCGGCGGGGGAGCGTCTTGAATGGGTTGTGGGCGGTGAGGAAGACTACGATGTCGGCGCGGTCGTATGCCTCGCGGTAGTCCGTCAACTTAAACACGTTGTGCTCCGTCACGTTAGGCTCAACGACGAGGATGTCGGCGTTGTTGCAGCTTTGCATCACTTTTGTGGTGATGTATTTCGCCGGCGATTCGCGGAGGTCGTCGATGTTTGGCTTGAACGCGAGTCCCATCATTGCGACTGTCGGCTTGCGGTGGTTTTCGAGTTCGAAGCGGAGCATTGCGTTCTCCACTTTCTCGGCACACCAGAATGCCTTGTAGTTGTTGATTTCGCGCGCTTTTGCAATCAGCTGGCTCTCAACGGGGAAGTCGGCAGTGATGAAGTATGGGTCGACGGCAATGCAGTGTCCGCCCACTCCGCATCCCGGCTGCAGGATGTTGACGCGCGGATGCTTGTTGGCGAGAGCGATGAGCTCCCACACGTTGATGCCCGCCTTGTCGCAGATGAGCGACAACTCGTTGGCGAAGGCAATCTGCACGTCGCGCGAAGAGTTTTCTGTGAGTTTGCACATTTCTGCCGTCTTGCAGTTTGTGCGGTGGAGCGTGCCTTGCACGAATTGGCTGTAGAAAGCGATAGCCTTGTCGGTCGACGCTTCGTCCATACCGCCGATCACGCGGTCGTTGTGTACAAGTTCGTAGATTACGTTGCCCGGCAGCACACGCTCAGGGCAGTATGCTATATGGATTTTTCCGCTAAGCTCGGGGCGGAGTTCGAAAATGAGTTTCGCCATCTTGTCGGTTGTTCCGACTGGCGATGTCGACTCGATGACGTAGAGGTCGCCTTCCTTAAGCAACGGAATCACGGCGCGTGTGGCAGCCTCGACGTATGAGATGTCGGGCTCGTGGTTGCCCTTGAACGGAGTGGGCACCACCATGAAGTATGCGTCGCTCACCTCGGGGGTGGTGCTTGCGTGGAGGGCGCCTGAGCGCACCACGTCCTGCAGCATTTCTTCCATGCCCGGCTCCACGATGTGGAGGTGTCCCTGGTTTGTCATTTCCACTACTTTGGGGTTGATGTCAACACCCGTTACCTGCACGCCATGCTTGGCGGCAATAATCGCTGTGGGCAGGCCGATATAGCCCAACCCCATAAAACATGCTTTCATTGAATTGTGTAATTAAAAGTAGAAGTCATTTTTTGGAATGTCCGCGCATGCGGACGCTGCCGTCATCGCAGACAGACGGCATAGAGGAGTGTGCGCCAACGGCGTGCGCGCACGGAGGCGAGAATCTCGCCTATGATTGCCGCTCCTTCCGCGGCAAGTGCCTCGGGAGCGAGAGTGGCGGATGTGAGCATCGTGCCTTCGAAGCGTGTATGTCCGCTGCCCTCAACGGCTGAGGCGAAAGCCGTCAGTCCGTAGCGTTGCAGCTTGTCGATGAGGGCTGTGCGCTGCGATGGCGCAAGGGCACATATCGCCGTGGCAAACTCGCCCCAGCAGGCGGCTGTGCTGTGGTCGGGATGTTCCGCCACATGGGCTGTGAAGCGGTCGTCGCCGAGCGCGACTGGCAACCGGTGTTCAACGAAGGTGGAATGATGCAGTGTGCCTGTCTCTGCGGTGGGCGTAAGGAAGCGGCGCAGCGGAGCGCTGTCGACGATGCTGTCGATGCGTTTGCGGTCGGAGGCGCAGAATTGTGCCAGCGAGCGGGCTTCGGCACGGTCGGCGTCGGTAAACGCCGCGGGCATCCCGGCAGCACCGGTCATTATGTCGCGCAGACGGTCGCAGGCGTCGTCGACGTGTCCTGCCTCCTCCAGACGCGCGCGCAGACTGTCGGCAATGCGCAGCTGCAGGCTCGTCTCGGTCGAGGCGTGATGGTTTTCAACCACCGCCACGTCGTAGCGCATCACGTTAGACAACGCTATGGCCATCGATCCCACCTTGAAAATCAGTTTGTTGTCGCCGCCGATTTCGCGGATATAGCCTTCGTAGCCGGCAAACGGACCGCTCATGATGCGTATGCGGTCGGCAGATGTGAAGTTGCAGAATGGGGAGCGGAGCATCATCAGTTGCCCGGCGGTGTTGTCGTTGAACAGGCGGAAGGCTGTCATCTCGCTGTCTGCCACCACCATAGCGTCTTTCTCCTTGCGCGACGAGTCGACCATCAGACGCGACGCGCCGCTCTTTTCGCGCAGCAGCGCCACAAGCTGGTTCTTGTTGCCGCGCACGAATACGAGTCCTGGCATGGTCAGCGCCATACGGCTCACGCGCTGTCCGCCAACGATGGCAAACTGCTGGCGCATCGGCAGATAGGTGTCGGCAACCGCCGGCTCTCTGTCGAGCAAAGCCTTCAGCATCTTCTCGCCTCGTGGCTGAGTGTGGACCACATACCAGTTCTCGCTCATTCTGTCTTGTTTAAACACGTATTCCCCGGCAAGGCGTATGCCCCCCGAGGTAATCAAAAAACTGCAGAGTCTCCGATGGCGTTACAATACGCGCGGCATCGAAGGCAGTGCCTCTATGTCCTTGTTAAGCCCGGCAACGACAGCCGGTAAAGACACTTTCTTCATCATCTAATCTTTCGTGGCGCAACGTGATGCACCCAATCTTCCGCAAAGATATATAATTATTCTATATTTTGCAAAATAAATCTTATCTCACCTCGGCGCGGAGATGGTATTCGTTGCGCAGACGCTCGAAAGCGTCGGGATTGGCGCGCAGACGCCGGGTGTCGGCAAGAGGGTCGTAGGAGCGCATAATCGTGTCGACGCTGTCCACGTCGGCGCCGAGCAGCGGAGCGGCTGGATGCGGCTTGCCGTCGACCGCCACGCCATAGTGGCGTTCAAATGCCTCGAGAGCCATCGCCGTGGCTCGCTGCTTGCCTTCTGCCGAATATCCTGCGATGTGGGGCGTCGCCACGAAGGCGCGCTCGAGCAACACGTGGTTTATGCGCGGCTCGTTCTCCCAGCAGTCGATTGCCACCGCCATCTCTCCGCCGTCGACGGCTTTGAGCAGCGCCTGCTCGTCGACGATGCCTCCGCGCGCGCTGTTGACGAGCAGACGGCAGTGGCTGAGACTTTCAAGGAAACGGCTGTCGGCGATGTGCCATGTGGCGTCGGCGCCACTGCGGGTGAGCGGTGTGTGGAACGTTATCACGTCTGCCTCGCGTGCCACGGTGGCGAGGTCGACAAAATAGCCTCCCTCACGGCGCTGACGCGGCGGATCGCACCGCAGCACGCGCATGCCGAGGCGTTCACCCCAGCGCGCCACGATGCCGCCCACGTGTCCCACACCGACCACCCCGAGCGTCAAGCCACGCACGTCGCCTCCGAAGCGGCTGCCTATGACGGCATGCACATACTGCGCCACGGCTGGGGCGTTGCATCCAGGAGCGTTGGCCACGTCGATGCCCGCGCCGCGACACCACTGAAGGTCGATATGGTCGGTGCCGATGGTGGCTGTGGCCACAAACTTCACGCTGCTGCCGTCGAGCAGCGACGCGTCGCAGCGGGTGCGTGTGCGCACAAAAAGTGCGTCGGCACGCCGCACGGCATCGGCTGTGATTCCAGACGCCGGCAAATATGCCACATCACCGAATTTTTCAAGCAAACCCTTGATATACGGGATGTTTGCCTCAACGATTATTCTCATATCAGTTGCAATAAGTTCAACAGGTTGTAGATGACCGCCGGCGACAGGGCGACGCAGACAACCATAAGTGCGAAAAACACGATGTAGAGCTTCGGCATCTTGCGGATGGTGAAGAAATGCGCCACCTGCACCGCCGCAAGCATGTTTGCCACCACCGCATACGCTTCAGCATGGCTCACGTCTGCCACCATAAACAGCACCGTGGCTACAGCCATCACGTTGACAAACCCATTGTAGGCACGCAGTTGCTGGCGGTAGGATATCAGCGTCAACGCGTTGGAGAGTCCGAATATCGTGCCCACAGCCACCATAAACAGCGGCTGGAGCAGCAATCCCGCATCCACTCCGCCGCGGAGCGTGGCTATGCCGCCAAGCAGGTCGGGCAGGCGCACCTGCGCCGGGTTGATCCATCCAAACGCCGTGGCCGTCCACACGGGCACCACGATGCCCACAAGCACGGCGAGCAGCGTGCGCAGCGTGAAGATGCGCATCTGGAAAAATCCCACGATAAACACCGGTATATAGAGCGCGAACACAAAACTCTGCATGGCGCAGACCGTAAGAATCATCGTGATGAGAAACGCCACGCTCTGACTGTCGCGCTGCTGAAACGTGCCAAACATCACGTAGGTGCACACCACAAGTGCAAGCGCGAGCAGCGTGGGCGTGCCGAGCGACGTCGACACCACGGGGTTTGACAGCGTGGCGCAGAGAAACACGGTGACAAACATCATCGTGTGCTCGCGGATAAACACGTAGGTCTTGTTGAGCCAGTTGAGCATCACGGCCGCCACAAACACCACCACCATATTCACCGCCCACGACAATATGCCCGACGGCAGCAGGTGGTCGAGTCCGCCGCCAAACAAGCCTTCGACCGGCGGCACGGATGGCGTGCCGAAGAAAAGCAGCATGGCGTATGCCGCCACGATGCCCACAACGGCTGTGAGCCACGTGAGCACACGGCTGTTGATGAATCTGTTGATTGCCGCCTCGCCCATCACTCGTCGCCGAATTTCTGCTGACGCACCCTCAGGATGTTTGACACATCAAACCAAAAGCCCTCGGGTCCGCCGCTTTTAGGATTCTCAAACTTGATATAGTCAATGTCGCCCTCATACTCCAGATGTTCCGCCGCCTTGAAGTTCAAACCGTTGGTAATCACATATTCATGCACCGGGCTGATCACCACCCACGGCTTCTCCTTAGTGCCTGTGCCGGTCGACATGATTGCCTTGATAAGATTGTTGAGACGCGACTGCATGATTGCCGCACGGGTGTATTTCTGACGCTCCTTGAGCACATAGATGTAATATTCCATCTGCTTCAAGTCAAACGGATCGTCGGCGAGCGAGAGCTCCGCATATTTGATTATCGTGTCGCACTCCGCCGGAGTGTGGTGCTTCTTATAGTAGAGAGGCTGTATCTTTTTTGAAAATTCCGACTGGCGGTAGGGATCATAGTCCTCCGAAAACACGTATCCGAGATACAGATGGCGATATTCCTTGAGCGACATGTTGGTGTCGTTGCTCTGATACTTGCGCCACAACCGCTTGTAGTAGTAGTTTGAGCGCGGATTCTGGATATTGACGCGTATCGAGTCCATATTCACGTCGATTGGACGGAACTTGGTGTCTTTCCTGCCCTTTTCGGGCACTGCGCCTGCCCAAACCCACAGCCCGGCAAACAGCATTATAACCGCTAATAACTTTCTCATCTTCGTTAAAAATATTTCTTTAATGCGACATATTGTAGGCTGCCACAGCAACCATTATGGCGATGCCCGTAAGCGACACGCTTATCACCGTGGGGAAGCCCTTGGCACAGACATACTGCAAAAAACGCTTCGACGGGAAACGCAGTGCCGCGCCTTTGGGTGTACGGGCGAAAAACACTCCGCCGGCAACCGCACCTACAGCCGCGCCTATCACCATCGAGGCATAGTAGCCCATCATCAGCCCGAGAAACATGCCGGCAACCGACGTTATCAGCATCTGCGGCAGTCCCTGCGTGGCTTTGGTGAGCGCCGGTTGCTGCATGGAGTTGATGGTAACCACAATCACAACCATCACGCCCCAATAAGAAAGCGTGACGGTGGGCACCTCCATCAGTCCGCCCCACTGCAGCAACCACAGTCCGCCATAGGAGGCAAGCACCGACGGCACATAAGGCCTGACACATAGGTAAAGCCCCAGGCCAAGCAGCATCACGCCGAGTATAGTCAACAATACGTCCACAATCTTGCTAATTTTTGCGAAGTTAGCAATTTTCCCCCAATGCCGTGCCCCTTTTAACGTTTTATAGCACGAAGAGGCGCCGTGGGCAATCACCCTCGGCGCCTACATTCCATATCAAGTTGGTTTGATTATCTAACGACAACTTTTGTCGCTTTGCCATCGACAACCACTACATACATGCCACGTGCCACTGCAAACGTGCGCTCTGCCGAGTTGATTGCCACTGCCTGACCGGCTGCGTTGTAGACCGACACTGTCGCTGCGTCGCCGACAATGCGGATTTGTCCGTCGGCTGCAATTACGCCTGCTGCCTCTGCACCTACCTGCCCAACGCCCGACGATGTGAGATAGACTGCCTTGACGGTCTTGGTGTTGAGGTCGACTGTCAATTTGTAAGCGCCATTTTTTATGCAGAATGCGCCATTATAATGCTTGCCGAAGTCGGTAAAATCAGTGTTGTCTGTCAATTCACCATCTTTGTTGTCCGGACACCAACGGCTGTTGTTTACTGGACCCCATTCTGCGTCAATACCCGTAACAAAAGCGAAATATGCCAAATCTTCCTCAGCTTCTTCGCCTACAGCCTTGCCTTCCACCTTCAAGTCGATAGGATCGAACGTGAACACGCCCGGAGTTTCCGGATTGCTCTCCGCCATATAGCTGTCGTCGTCTGATGCCCAGTGGTGACCTTCCGCCTTGTTGGATGTTCCAATCACATAAAGCTTTGTAGGTGCAATGTAAAGAGTATTGTCATCCAAATTCATTCGGATAAAGAACGTTCCGACACCCACATTTATAGAGTTGCTGTTTTTGCTTACTGTAAGTTTCTCTGCCAAAGCGCCTTCTTGTTTATCATTTTCCAAGCCCCAACGGTTTCCGTTGACATACGTCCAACCTCCTTCATCATTGTTTTCAGCAAGAACTGACACGAAACCCAGATTTTCACGGCCAGGAGCTGTTGTCACGGTTGCAGACCAAACATTTCCACTTTCCCAAGTCATCGCAATGCCGCTGGTTGGATCCCATGCTTCTCCTACTTCATTTTGTCCAAGGATATACATCTTTGGCAACGAGAATGTGTACTGAGCGGCAAATGCTCCACCATGATATTGATATACCCGTGCTGTATATTCGTCAATCTTCTCTACAGACAACAATGTATATGGATATGAATTATTTGAGACAACACCGGCTGTGGGCTCATGTGCAGCAACAACAGTATTGGTTTTTCTATCAACTATCTGGAATCCATCACGATAGTCTGTTCCTGCTTGTTCAATTGTAAACAATCTTCCATTCAAAGTGACAACATCTCCGCCACCGCCAGTGCCAACCGTTCCGACTCTTTTATAAGCCACCCATTTCGAACCATCATAATGATAAAAGTCTCTGTTAGAGCGATAACGCACTGCCACATCATCACTTTCAGGAGATTCTGTCAATGGCTGAATAATAGTCATATTGTCGACCGTAAAAGGCAATTTAGGAAGAGCCTTTGACTTCGCGGCAACATATTCACCTTTAGCTATAAAAATCTTGGCGGCAACACTTTGTCCAGAGCCGATGATAAAAAGTGCAGCACCTTCTTCACTGAAAACGTCTCCAGCCGCACGACCGATAAAATCCATACGGGCAGCTGTCACTCCGTCCGGAAGGGTTACGTTCACCGTCTTTGACTCTTTTGTCGCTACATTGTAAAGCACAAACGACTTCATAGAACCAGCAGCAGCCCATCCATTCACAATAATCAAATTGCCCTTGCTGTCACGCGAGATGCCAACGCCACTGCCCGATTTCCCAGACAAAAGTGTTTCCGTTTTAAATCCGTCAAAAGAAACAATTGACTTATTAGCTTTGAAATTGGTATAGACTTTCCCTTCAAAGCCAACACCAGCACGACCTTCGGCGGCTGAAGGCAGACCCGTAGTCATTTTCCAATCCTGCGTAAGAGTTTGTGCCTGAGCGGCTACGGCGGACGCAACAACAGCAAGTCCGCACACAAGAATGTGTTTAAATTTTTTCATAAAGTTAGGTTTTAGTTTGATTTATAAGTTTTAGTTAAGTTCTTCTATTATAAAAAAGTTAGGCCGTAGCCTTTTTTCCCTTATTTTTCGTAAAAGTACACATTAAAATCAATACCGCAACATTTTTATATCTTTTTAACCCACAATTATCTATTTTCAACATCCTGTATCGCGCTGACACCAAGAGACTGGCTAATACCTTCTGCCGCTCTATTGACACCGCGTCGCAGATGCGATATTTCATAGCAACCCATTCGCAGGAGCGCAGCGATGACGAATGAGGTCACTGACCGCCACCATGCTCATGCGCTTCGGAGATGCGCTACTAGTCACTCTCTGCCTTCATTCCGGAGAGCGAGGGGGATGTCCGCAGCGCGGACACGCTTTCAGTTAACCCCGGACTGCGTCCGGGGCAGAGCAACCAACGCAGCATGCACCGCAACGCGGTGCCGCTGAGGCACAAGTTTGTTTTTGCTTTTTGGATAAAACCGGCTGCGCCTCGGAAATATCGAAGCAAGCTTGATTTTGCTTTTTTGATAAAACCGGCTGCGCCTCGGAAAAATCGAAGCAAGCTTCATTTTTCTCTCGGCTTGCGCGGTTTTTCTCTCGGCTTGCACTAACTTTTGATAATTTAGGCTGCGCCTCGGAAAAATCAAAATTTCAAGCAAGCTTGATTTTGCTTTTTCTCTCGGCTTGCACTAACTTTGCAAAAAATTTCTATGAAGAAGCCGAAATTGGAAGGGGTGAAAAATCTCTTGTTTGACTTGGGCGGCGTCATTATGGACATCCGCCGCGAAAATTGTGTTAAAGCCTTGGAGCAACTGGAAGTGAGCGGCATCGGCGAGATGCTGGGCGTCTACTGCCAGCAGGGCGCATTTCTCCAACTTGAAGAGGGAAAAATCACACCGGCTGAGTTTCGCGACTATGTGCGCGGCAAGTCTGCCCGCACACTCTCCGACGAGGAAATCGACACGGCATTTGACGCCTTTCTTGTGGGCATTCCTGTGGCACGCCTACATGCGCTCGAGTCGCTGCGCAACCATTATAAGATATATGTGCTGTCAAACACCAACGCCATAATGTACAACCAGGGCATCCGCCGCGAGTTTGAGAAAGACAGCAAACACCGCGAAGACTATTTCGACGGCATCTGCACAAGTTTTGAGGAGGGCGTGGCAAAGCCCGACCGCCGCATCTTCGAGGCCGTGGTGCGCAAATTCGGCATCCGCCCGGAAGAAACGCTGTTCTTCGACGATTCGCAGACCAACCTCGACGCAGCGTCGCAACTGGGATTCAAGACGTGGCTTGTGGCTGAAGGTACGGAATTCATGGAAGCGTTCGGAGAGTAATGGATACTTTTTTCAACAAGCAAGTCCCCGACAACATGCCGCCGTTAGCGGCAACGATAGGGATGTTTGACGGCGTGCACCGCGGCCACCGCCTTGTTGTCGACAATCTGCGCCAAGCTGCGTCGGCACGAGGATTGAAAACCGCCGTGTTCACCTTCCCCAACCATCCACAGCTGCTGTTTCACCCCGACTGCGGTCTGCGGCTGCTCACAAGCCCGGGAAAGAAGGCTTCGCTGCTGGCGCAGACGGGCGTTGACTACACTTTCTTCCTAACATTCACTCATGAATTGGCAACGATGACGGCACGCGAGTTTATGACATTGCTGCACTCCCGCTACAACGTGAGGCTGCTCGCCGTGGGCTACGACCACCGCTTCGGACGGCGGTCGGACGAGACTTTTGCCGACTATCGCCGCTACGGCGAGGCGATTGGCATCGACGTGATAACCACTCCCGAACTCAGCGGCAACGGCCATATCAGCTCGTCTGCCATACGCCGACGGCTGGCTGAGGGCGACGTGAAAGGCGCCGCCTCGATGCTCGGACACCGCTACTGCATTGCCGGCAAGGTGGTGGACGGCAAACGCAACGGCCGCCTTATCGGCTTCCCCACTGCCAACATCGACCTTGACGGCATACCTCTGCTCGTGCCGCCCGACGGCGTATATGCCGTTAAAGTATCGGTCGACGGAGCGACATTCGGTGGTATGCTCAACATCGGCACTCCGACAGTCGACCATGCAACGCAACGCACCATTGAGGTGAACATCTTCAACTTCGACAACGAGATATACGGCAAAACGGTGAATCTTGAATTTGTCGACCGTGTGCGCGACGAGCGGCGCATGAACGGACTCGACGACCTGCGCCGGCAACTACAACTCGACCGAAAAACAATTGAAAATATATTAACACAATCTTCAGAATATGAAAATCATTAATTTTGCCGACGAGCGTTCGCTTGTCAACGTTTTTATGCGCGAACTGCGCGACGAGAAAATCCAGAAAGACATGTTGCGTTTCCGCCGCAACATTGAGCGTATTGGGGAAATTGCAGCCTATGAGATTTCAAAGACACTCGAATTCAAGACCATCGATACCAAAACTTGCCTCGGAACGGCAAAAAGCCATGTGGTGGACGAAACTGTGGTTATCGCCACCATCCTGCGCGCCGGACTGCCTTTGCATCAGGGCGTGCACAACTATTTCGACGGCGCTGAGAACGCTTTCGTGTCTGCCTACCGCAAATATGTGAGCAAAGACGATTTCCGCATCCACATCGAGTATATCGCCGCTCCACGCATCGACGACAAGGTGCTGATAATCACCGACCCTATGCTCGCAACAGGATCGTCGATGGAGCTTGCCTACGAGGCGCTGCTGACAAAAGGCAAACCTTCGAAGGTGCATATCGTGTCGGTAATCGCCTCGCAACAGGCTATCGACTTTATCCGCGACAAATTTCCCGCCGACACCACTCTGTGGGTGGCTGCCATTGACGACGAAGTCAACGAGCACAAATACATCGTGCCTGGACTCGGAGATGCCGGCGACCTCGCGTTCGGTGAAAAAGAAGGTTAACGGATTAAACCTTTTCCGCTCATCTTCGTTCTAAAAGATACCAACAAACAAAAACGAAGAATGATGAAGAGACTTTTTACAACAACCCTGCTCAGCATCGTGATGCTGCTTATCTGCGCCCCAGGCGCGGCAGCGTCAGACATAGCCATTGCCTATCACGACCTGCCTCTACGCGCGCAGTCGTTTGTCAAAAAATATTTCAATCCGCACAAGGTGGTGCTCGTGAAGGAAGACCGCGGTTTCCGCGACACCGACTACGATGTGAAGTTTACCGACGGAAGCGAGATTGAGTTCAACGGCAGAGGCGAATGGACCGAGGTGAAATGCCCTAAAGGTTTGAAAAACGGCATCATACCAGTGCAGATAATGAACTTTATGAAACACCGCGGCTATCTGAAGCATGGCGTGAAGCCTGTGAAGATTGAATACAGCCGAAAGGGATATGAGGTGAAACTGAGCAACGGAACGGAGCTGGAATTCGACAACCGCTTCAATCTTGTCGACGTGGACCATTGAGGAATTTTCAAAAAAAAGTTTTGGCGTTTCAGAAAATTTGCCGTAACTTTGCGCCACTAAAACCTCGATACCCGGGTGGCGAAATTGGTAGACGCGCTAGTTTCAGGTTCTAGTGGTGTAACAACCTTGTCGGTTCGAGTCCGATCTCGGGTACACAGAATGGCTGACAATCTTTTGATTGTCAGCTATTTTTATTTTATCAGCCAGAAACAAGCAATACTGCTATTTTTTAGATGCGGAAAATCCTTGCCACGGCGATTGCAGCCTTCACCATCCATAAAGGCAGACGGTCGGCGAGCAGAAAACACAACCGGTAGACATACGGAATGTTGCTGAAACTCCAGATATGCGCATTGGTTTCGGGATAGGTCGACCGCCAACGCACAATGTCGCGGTGGCTGCCTCGGAGCATCTTTATCTTTGCCGTAAACCGTGCGAACAGAATGAATTGCGAATAGCGTTCGGCATACGACGGCGGCATCGAGGCAAACCAACGGTCCATCCCGTCGACAAACGCAAGATGGTCGGCAAGCACACGGTCCATTCGCTCGGTCGACAACGAGTCTGTCGTTTCTTTACGATAATGATAGAACGGACGGTTGTAAATCACTATGCGGCGCGTTGCAACAGCCACTCTGAACCACAGTCCCAAATCTTCCCAACAGTTGACCCCCTCAAAAAAGCGGATGCCGTTGTCAACAATCACGCTGCGGCGTATAATCTTGTTGCACAATGAGCAATGAAGCGTGTCGAGAGGCATATCGTTGAGCTGTGGATAGTCGAGCGAAGGGAAACCCACCGTGTCACAACGCCCCTTGCCCTTCTCCAAATAATACGGGGTGCACACCACGTCGGCGCCTGTGGAATCAGCCACGCGCAGCATCGTGCCATACATCTCGGCATCAACCCAGTCGTCTGCGTCGCAATGGATTACGAATTCTCCGCTCGCCGCGTCAACACCGCGCTGCCGTGAATATGCGCTGCCTCGGTTGATGTCGTTGCGAAGCACCGTCACCTGGTCGCGCCGCTGCGGATAGCTCGAAACCACCGCCTGCAGCACCGCCTCGGAAGCATCGGTGCTGCGGTCGTTGACAAAAACAAACTCTATGCCGCCCGACAACGACTGACGCATCAGCGAATGCACACAATCTCCGATATGCCGCTCCGCATTGTAGAATGGAACGACAACCGAGAGCCGTATGTCTGTTTTCGCAATGTTCATAGATACATACAAAGTTAGTGATTTCGCCGATAAAAAGAAATATATTAACTTTGTGTTATTAAAATTTATTGTCGTGGCAGAAAAAAAGATTGTTGAGACTCCGCTGATGAAGCAGTTTTTCGAGATGAAGAAAAAACATCCCGATGCAATCATGCTGTATCGTGTGGGCGACTTTTACGAAACATTTTCAACCGATGCCGTCACGGCTTCGGAAATATTGGGCATAACGCTCACAAAACGTGCCAACGGCCCGGGACAGCACATCGAACTTGCCGGGTTTCCCCACCATGCGCTCGACACATATCTGCCAAAACTGGTGCGCGCGGGAAAGCGCGTTGCAATCTGCGAGCAACTTGAAGACCCTAAACTGACAAAAAAACTCGTGAAGCGCGGCATCACCGAATTGGTGACTCCGGGAGTAGCCATCAACGGAAATATGCTCGACTACCGCGAGAATAACTTCCTCGGTGCGGTGCATTTCGGGAAAAACGCCTGCGGAGTGGCGTTTCTCGACATCAGCACAGGTGAGTTTCTTACCGCCGAGGGCACAATCGACTATATTGACAAACTGCTCGCCAACTTCTCTCCGAAGGAGGTGCTGGTGGAGCGGTCGTGCAAAAAACGCTTCGACCAGTCGTTTACGGCTAAATATCTGACTTTCGAGCTCGACGACTGGATGATGACCGGCGAGGCTGCTCACGACAGGCTGCTGAAGCAGTTTGAGACAAAAAGCCTGAAAGGGTTCGGTGTCGACAAGATGCAGAATGCAATTGTTGCTTCGGGAGCAATTCTGTTCTACCTCGACCTGACTCAGCACACTCAGATTTCACACATCACGTCGCTCGCTCGCATCGAGGAGGAGAAATTCGTGCGTCTCGACCGCTTTACGGTGCGCAACCTCGAGCTGGTGGAACCAATGTGCGAGGACGGCAAAAGCCTGCTCAACGTGATTGACCGCACCGTATGCCCTATGGGCGCGCGCCTGCTGCGACGATGGACTTTGTTCCCGCTGAAGTCGGTGAAGCAAATCAACGACCGGCTCGACGTGGTGGAGCATTTCTTCAAAGACCGCGAGGGACGAGAACTGATTCAACGACAACTGGAACTGGTCGGCGACATGGAGAGGCTGGTGTCGAAGGTGGCGGTGGGAAGAATTTCACCTCGGGAGATGGTGCAGATGAAAAATGCGCTCAACGCGGTGGCGCCGATAAAGGCTTATTGCGAAGATGCCGACAATGCCGTGCTGCGGTCGTTCGGCGAGCAACTGAATGCATGCGCCTCCATACGCGACCGCATTGAACGGGAACTGAACCCCGACGCGCCAAACGCAACCAACAGGGGCAACGTGATAAGAACCGGCGTCAACGACGAACTCGACTCGCTGCGCGAGATTTCATATTCCGGAAAGGACTATCTGCTGAAAATACAACAACGTGAGAGCGAACTGACAGGCATCCCAAGCCTGAAGGTGGCTTACAACAACGTGTTCGGATACTACATCGAGGTGCGCAACACGCACAAGGACAAGGTGCCGCCGGAATGGATCCGGAAGCAGACCCTTGTCAACGCCGAACGCTACGTCACTCAGGAGCTGAAGGAATATGAGGAGAAAATCCTCGGCGCTGAGGAGAAAATCCTTTCACTGGAGACTCGACTGTTCAACGACCTCGTGGCTGCCGTGGCGACATACATCCCTGCAATCCAATTGAATGCGTCGCTCGTTGCCCGGCTCGACTGCCTGATGTCGTTTACAAGGGTTTCTATAGAAAACCGATACAACAGGCCGGAAGTCAACGAGTCGCTCGACATCGACATCTCGGAGGGACGACACCCTGTCATCGAGAAGCAACTGCCGCCGGGAGAGTCATACATCGCCAACAACGTGACTCTCGGAAACGAGTCGCAGCAGATCATGATGATCACCGGTCCGAACATGGCGGGTAAGTCGGCGCTGCTGCGACAAACGGCTCTCATCGTGCTGATGGCACAGATTGGATGCTTCGTGCCTGCCGACGCCGCGAAAATCGGCATCGTCGACAAAATTTTCACACGCGTCGGGGCTTCCGACAACATTTCGCTCGGGGAGTCAACGTTTATGGTGGAAATGAACGAGGCGGCTTCAATCCTCAACAATCTGAGCGAACGAAGTCTTGTGCTGTTCGACGAGCTGGGACGGGGCACGAGCACATACGACGGAATATCTATAGCATGGTCGATTGTGGAGTATATCCACGAGAACCCTCGGTTTCACGCAAAAACTCTCTTCGCCACTCACTATCACGAACTCAACGAGATGGCTAAAACGTTCAAACGCATCGCAAACTTCAATGTGTCGGTGCGCGAAATCGACGGAAAGGTTGTGTTCCTCCGAAAACTCGTGGAGGGAGGCAGCGAGCACAGCTTCGGTATACACGTGGCGAAACTCGCAGGACTGCCACCGGCAATCGTCACCCGCGCAAACGAGGTGCTTCACCATCTTGAATCGGCAAACTCTAAGGATGCCGCGGCGCAATGCCTCTCGGAAATGGACGAAGGCAGTGGTAAGGGTGTACAGCTGTCGTTCTTCCAACTCGACGACCCTGTTCTGAGCCAGGTGCGCGACGAAATCCTGAACACCGACATAAACAACCTTACGCCAATGGCGGCGCTCAACAAACTGAACGACATAAAGGCAATAATTACTGGCAAAAAGGGGTGATTTGAAAAAATCAGAAATTTTACATATCTTTGTATTACATGGCAAACTAAACTGAAAAACTGCTCGTGGAAAATATTGACTATAAATCCTTACATCTGACTCCGGAACAGGAGGACCAGAACATTGAAGCCGCCTTTCAGGACGTGCTCGACGGATACCTGCACAGCAACCACCGCAAAAAGGTGGAAATAATAAAGCGCGCATATTCATTCGCCAAGGAGGCGCACAAGGGCATACGCCGGCGGTCGGGCGAGCCTTACATCCTACACCCTATCGCCGTGGCAAAAATCGTGAGCCAGGAAATCGGTCTCGGATCTACGTCGATATGCGCTGCTCTGCTGCACGATGTGGTGGAGGACACGGAATACACTGTCGAGGATATCGAGATGAACTTCGGCAAAAAGATTGCTATGATTGTCGACGGGCTGACAAAGATTTCAGGCGGTATTTTCGGCGACAGGGCTTCGGCTCAGGCGGAGAATTTCAGAAAACTGCTGCTGACAATGGCGGAGGACATACGCGTGATTCTTATCAAAATGGCTGACCGTCTGCACAACATGCGAACTCTCGGTTCGATGCTGCCAAGCAAGCAGTATAAGATTGCTGGCGAAACGCTCTACATCTACGCGCCGCTCGCTCACCGACTCGGTTTGTTTGCCATAAAAACCGAACTTGAGGACCTGAGTTTCAAATACCAGCACCCTGAACAATACAAGAAAATCGTAGCGGAAATCGAAAAAACAGACAAGGACCGACAGATGGTCTTTGAAAACTTCGCCGCTCCAATCCGCGAGAAACTCGATGAAATGGGGCTGAAATACTCGCTGTCAACCCGCGTGAAGTCGGCTTTCTCTATCTGGAACAAAATGGAAACCAAACACGTGCCGTTTGAGGAGGTCTACGACTTATACGCTGTGAGAATCGTGTTTGACTGCTGCGAATCCGACAACGAGAAGACGATTTGCTGGAGCATATACTCTGCAATTACCGACATTTACAAGCTGCACCCTACCAGAACCCGCGACTGGGTAAGCACGCCGAAGGCCAACGGATACCGTGCGTTGCACCTGACAGTGATGGGCAACGACGGAAACTGGGTGGAGGTGCAGATCAGAAGCCAAAAGATGGACGACATCGCTGAACGCGGTTTTGCAGCCCACTGGAAATACAAAATCGGTGAAAGCGACGAGGAGTCGGAACTCGAAACGTGGCTGAAAACGATTACCGACCTGCTGAAGGAGCCGGGACCGAACGCGGTCGACTTCCTCGACACTATAAAACTGAACCTGTTTGCCACCGAGATTATCGTGTTTACGCCTAAGGGCGACCTCGTGACGCTGCCAAAAGACGCTACGGTGCTCGACCTTGCATACAACCTGCACTCCGAAATCGGTTCGCACGCCATTGCGGGTAAGGTGAACCACAGGCTGGTGCCTATCTCTTACAAACTGCAAAGCGGTGACCAGGTGGAGGTGCTGACGTCAAAAACTCAGAAACCTGTCCCGAAATGGCAGTCGTTCATTTGCACTGCCAAAGCGAAAACAAGACTGGAGGCGGCGCTAAGAAAGGAACGGAAGATGCTGATTGAGAAAGGCGAAAAAATGGCGAAAAAAGCAGTCGAGGGGGTGTCGCCGGAAGACTATGCGCAGTTCATATCAAAACTGATGGCGCATTTCCACATCACTACACGCGACGGTATGTATCTCGCTATCGGCTGCGGACACATCGAAATCAACGAGAGCATCGTGAAGTCGCTGTGCAAAAAGCAGAATCTGAAGTTGCTGAACCGCCTGTGGCCTTTCGGCAAAAAGCCTGCCGACGACTCTGCCCAACACGCTGCCGACCATTCCCATCAGAAAGAAATCGACACGAAAAAGGTATATGTGCTGCGATCTGTGAACGGTGTGCATAACTACAAGATTGCTCAATGCTGCAACCCGATTCCGGGCGACGACGTGGTGGGATACATCGACGACGACAACAACGTGGTGGTTCACAAAATGGACTGCGAGACGGCGACAAGACTAAAGAGCAGTTTCGGAAACCGTCTGGTGGCTACCCAATGGGAGGAGTCGCCGCAAGTCACATCATTCATGGCGACCATCCACATCGAGGGAATCGACAGGATGGGCATCCTGCAGGAGCTGATACATGAGATTTCAATAAATATGTCTATCAACATCCGCAACCTCAACATCGAGGCAAACCAGGGCGTGTTCACGTGCAACCTTGTGGTGCGCGTGTCAGACGCTGCCATTGTTGTGAGGATGTGCCGCCAGATAAAGAAAATCAACGGTGTGAAATCAGCTGTAAGAACCAGTTAATAAAAAAACGAGTCTATGAAAGAACTGAAAAAAGTTTTCGCCAAAAAATTCTGGATTCACGTAGCGTTCTTTGTCGCTGCCGTGGCGGTTATCCTATATTTCGTGCCCGGACGCGCCCATAAGAAATTCGTTTACGAAGTGGGAAAGCCCTGGACGGCGCCGGCTCTCTACGCTCCTGCCCAGCTGGTCGTTGGCCTCGACGCGGCTTCGGAAAAGGCGATAAAGGACAGCATCATCAATTCTTTCATACCGTTTTTCAAACACAACACGAACATCGAGGCGGAGATCCAATCGAAAATCAGCCGGACGCCTATGCTGATGCATCGCGAAATCAGCAATGCCGTGCGCCAAGTGTATGCCGACGGAATCGTCGACAACAGAGTCTACGATTCTATTCAGAGCAACAAACTCCCAAGCCTGAAGGTGGTCGACAATGAAAACAGGGCGCAAACCCTGTCAACCGCAAAAATGAGGTCGGCAAAAGCGGCTTATGAATACATCGACAAGCAGGTGCATGGTGTGCTGTCGATGTCGACACTGAACCTCGCCGAACTACTAAAACCGAATTACGCGGAAGACTCGCAGAGAAACAAGGAATACCTGCAGGGCGAATATGCCCGCGCAAGCATTCGGGCGCCTATCGAAAAGGGTGAGCTGATAATTGCCCGCGGTGCCAAAGTGACGCCGCAAAACGCGCTGGCCATCGAGGCGTGCGAGAAAATCCTCGAAAGCGAGTCGACAGGAAAGTCGCACTATCCTATCGTTGGAAACACGATTGTGGTGCTGATGCTGTTCTTCCTCCTTTTCCTCTATTTCTTAATCTACCGCCGGCAGGCAATTCTCGAGAACAAGAGGAAACTGAGTTTCGTGCTGTCGCTGCTGACTGCCGTGACCATCGCATCCTACACGCTGATGCACCGCGTGGTCTACGGCCCGATGCTGATGCCTATCACGCTGATTCCTGTCATCGTGGTCACCTTCTTCGACTCGCGCACTGCCTTCTTCTTGTCGATTGTGCAGGTGCTCCTTTGCAGCCTGATCGAAGAGGGGGCGGCGCAAGGCAACTTCATCATTATGCACACGGTGGCTTGCATCGTTGCCATCGATACTCTGCAGGAACTCACAAAACGCTCGCAGCTTATACGCACTGCCATCTGCGTGTTCCTGTCATACTCAATCATGTATGCCGCTTTGACAATTATCGAGGAGGGAAACATTACCGCAATCGACCTGCACACGTTTGCATGCTTCGCAATCAACGCGGTGATGCTGTCGTTTGCATATGTGATTATCTTCGTGTTCGAGCGTGTGTTCGGTTTTGTGTCGAAAGTAACGCTCGTTGAGCTGGCCGACATCAACAATCCTCTCCTGCAGGAACTGTCGGAAAAATGCCCGGGAACGTTCCAGCACTCCGTGCAATTGTCAAACCTCGTGGCGGAGGCGGCACGCGAAATCGGGGCGAACTCGCAGTTGGCGCGTGCCGGAGCGCTGTACCACGACATCGGTAAAATGGACAACCCGGCTTTCTTCACCGAAAACCAGCACGATGTGAACCCTCACGAGGTGCTGACTCCGGAGCAAAGCGCGAAAATCGTAATCCGCCACGTGACCGACGGTCTGAAACGTGCCGAAAAGGAAAAACTGCCTATGGAAATCCGGAATTTCATCCTTGAGCACCACGGCAGAAACCTCGCAAAATATTTCTACACAACAGCCTGCAACAACAACGGCGGAAATCCGGTCGACCCGGATCCTTTCACATATCCTGGACCGAACCCGCGCAGCAAGGAGACGTCGTTGCTCATGATGGCTGACGCCACAGAGGCGGCTTCGAGAAGCCTGAAGGAGTACAACGACGAGACAATATCAAACCTTGTCAACAAGATTATCGACGGGCAAATCGCACAAGGGCTGATGAAAGACTCGCCTCTTAGTTTCCGTGATGTGGAGGTGGTGAAAAAGGTGTTTATTTCTCGACTGCGCACCATGTACCACACTCGCATCTCCTATCCAGAGTTGAAAAAACCTGCCGCCAAGCCTGCCCAATAACTCCGATTCGCTTGGAAAAGTGTAACAATACGACCGTGATTCGTTCCGAAAAGTGTAACGAACCACCCATGATTCGCTTGGAAAAGTGTAATGAAAGTCGCAAACGCATTGTAGCTAAAGACTTTAGGCACACAGCCCATAGTGACAAGTGGAAACGGCTATCATTGACACGGTCTAAGAGTATAAGCTATTCAGACCGCGCGAGCGGTCACGCTTTTGCGTAACCCACGGCCGCGCCGTGGGAAGGCAGACAGCAGATATGCACCGCATAGCGGTTACTCGCTGCATGGGTGGCGGAATCCACAGCATCGGCAGGCGAGGCTTTCGTGCCGGAGACACGAGACTTACTCCTAACCCATTACGCGGAGCCTGCGGAGCGTGATGGGATTATACCGGTCAACACCAGATGCGTGCCGGAGGTACGCCACTACGGCCTGCGGATATAGAGTGCGGCCGCAGGCTTCGCATGCGGTTCCCACTTGTGGTCGGCGCTATGCGCCTAAGAATGCCATTGACACGATCTAAGTGTATAGGCTATTCAGACCGCGGCCAATGGAGGGTTGGCAAGTCGTCACCATGCTCGTATATAGCAGTTTAGCAGAGCCTTTTATAAAATAATAGTACAAATTTAATTCGTTAAATAAATAATTAGTATCTTTGCAAAACTTATGGCAATCTTAATCTCTTTGAATATTTTATTAAAAAAGAACGCCTAAAAAGGCAAAAAATAGCAAAATAGAGCATTTGGTTTGAGTTTCAAGTGGTTGTGGCAGTCGTTGGCTTTAGTTGGCAGTGACAAGGAAATGAGGAAAAAGCAGATTAGAGAAGTAGAAACGCTTTCAAATCATTACCCAATGGAAACGCCCTAATAAGCATTTTTAACGGTGGCGGTTCATATTTCCCCATTCTGCGTAAGTTTTGGTTTTGCCATGCAACTCTCATAGTTTAATTTTGCACCGAACAAAAAAGTAAGAATTATGAGATGCACTTTCAAGACAGTCTTCTATGTAAATGGAAGCAAGGAGAGAAATGGAATTGTCCCAATCATGGGGCGAGTGACAATCAACGGAACAATCGCACAGTTCAGTTGCAAGCAGAGCGTGACCAAGGCTATCTGGGATGCCAAGAGCAACAGAGCCATTGGCAAGAGCAAGGAAGCCAAGGAGGTGAACTTTGCGCTTGACAACATCAAGGCTCAAATCGCCAAGCATTACCAGCGACTTTCCGACCGTGAGGCGTTCGTTACTGCTGAAATGGTGAGAAACGCCTATCAAGGCATAGGCACCGAATACGAGACCTTGCTCAGAGCTTTCGACAAGGAGAACGCAGCCTTTGCCAAACGTGTAGGCAAGGACAGAGCCAAGAACACTTACAACAAGTATCTTGTGGTGAGAAAGTACGTTGCCGAGTTCATCAAGTATCAGTACAAGCGCAGCGATATGTCCATGAATGAGCTTACCGAGGAGTTTATCCGTGACTATTGCCTTACTTGAAAAATGTGGTAGGGCTTGCGCAGTCCTCCATTTGGATTTACTCCATACCTCTGAAACATATCGTCACGGCGGCACACTACAACGGCAAGATACCGAGAAATCCGTTTGCCATGTACCACGTTGATCCAGACCACAAGGAACGTGAGTTCTTGACCTTGGACGAGCTTACCGCCATGACTGAGATAAAGTTGGAAGACCCCAACATGGCATTTGCGAGAGACCTTTTTATCTTTGGCAGTTGGACAGGTATAGCTTTCATCGACATCAAGAACTTGACGGAAGATAACATCAGCATGGTAAACGGTGCTCCTTGGATAGTGTCCAAGCGTCAGAAGACAGGTGTACCGTTCCAAATCAAGCTGATGGATATTCCCATGCAGATTGTTGAGAGATACAAGTCTTTCAGAAAAGACAACCACTTGTTCAATATCGGTAATCTTGACAGCATTAACAAGCGCATCAAGAAAGTTGCTGCAATGTGTGGTATAAAGAAGCATGTATCATTTCATGTCTCACGTCATAGTTGGGCAGTTTTAGCCTTGGAGTATGGTATGCCGATAGAGAGCGTGAGCAAGATTCTTGGTCACACGAATATCACCACAACACAGATATACGCCAAGGTGACAAGCACAAAACTTGACCATGACATATCTGTCTTTGAAAGTCGAATCAAGGGGCATTTGCCTGTAATGGGAGGAATGGCATGAAACGGACTGTAATCACCGTGGATGGCAATGGAAGGCTTTCAATTCCGTCCAACTTGGAGGACTTGTGGATGAGTGAGAGTGAGTTGATTGATATGCTTTATATCACTGCCCCGAAACTCAATGCTGTGATACGAGCTATATATAAAGAAGGTATGTTGTCTATGTCGGAAGTCCAACGAAGGGAAGAACTTTCCAAGGGTATTTGGCAAACGTTGTATGGATTCCCTATGGTTGTTGCCATTTGCTTCCGTCTAAACTCTAATGGTGCGGCACAACTTCGTGATGCCATCATCAAGAGATTGTACGGAGCAAAAGAGAAAACAAACATTGTCTTGCAACTCTATGGAGGGACTAATTCCTTTAGTTGAGAATGGTCGCTTTTTTGACGCTTCGATGATTCGCTGTCGTATTGACTTATTGACGTACTGATTCATTGTCGTATGGAAGTGCAGTTGCAATTTGATAAAGAAGTATCCATGCAAAGAAGTGTGTAAGCATATATGCATTGATGCCATACGTTTTACATTTTTATCGTATGACATATAAAACGTATGACATGCAGGAATACATTTTTGTTCATCCCGAGGAATGGCATTCAAGGAAAACTCATTCTTCGGGATTTTTTTCGTTTTCATCCTTTAGCATAAAGAAAATGAGCCGTTCCTTGGAGGCTTTGCGCCTCCAGCCACTGGGCGAACCTCCGCAGTGTTTTCAATGGTATTAGATTTACTCTTGCCAAAACATGGTGTCCATAAAGACACAGCAAGGTATGTTTTGAGTTACTCAAAACCTTTCGAGTTACTCTCGAAAATAAATGTAGATTTTCTTCCAAAGTCAGAAAATCAAGCAACATGTGTATCGTTTCTCCCTCTTAACATACACAAAAGTGTAATTTTTCTGCCCATCACCTCAGAAATACACTTTTGTGTCAAAGTCTTTTTAAGTCATGTCCTTACTTTTGCACTCAGAAAAATCCATAATATAAAAAGTTATGAAAAAGAAAATGATTATTACAGCCTTGTGCATCTCGGCAATGACTCCGATGATGGCACAGAATATCACGGGAAAAGTAGTGGATGTCAAGGGTGAGCCTTAGCTTTTGCCAATGTCGTGCTTTTAAACCGACAAGACTCTGCTTTCGTCAAGGGAGCAGTGAGTGGAAATGATGGACGCTTCTCCATCGACTCTTCATGCAATGGCGGAATCATCAAGGTGACATCCGTAGGCTATAAGACAATCTGCAAGGATTGCACAGGCGAGAATGTAGGCATCATCAAGATGGAAGAAGACAGTAAGATGCTCGGCGAAGTGGTGGTGAAATCATCACGCCCCGTTACTGCCATCAAAGGCAATGCCTTGGTTACGACTGTAGCCAACTCCCAACTTTCTCATGCTGGCACAGCAAATGATGTGTTGCGCCAAGTGCCAATGGTTACAGGAAGAGACGGCAACTTCGAGGTGTTTGGCAAGGGTACACCACTTATCTATATCAATGGGCGTGTCGTACAAGACAAAAACGAGCTTGCACAACTCAACTCACAAGACATCAAGAATGTGGAAGTCATCACCAATCCTGGTGCCAAGTATGATGCTTCGGTCAAGTCTGTCATTCGTATTCGTACCAAACCATCGCAAGGTGAAGGCTTTGGTGGAACACTTCGTGCCCAAAATGGTTTCCGACACTATTTTTCGAGCATGGAGCAAGCAAACTTGAAATATCGTAAAGGAGGCTTGGAACTATTCTCCAATCTCAATTATTATACCGGCAAATTCTATAGCTATGGAGTCACGGACCTGGAAACGAAAGCTTCTACCAATTGGCTTCAGAACATAGAAAGCATCGGTCGTATGCGAAACAATGAGTTCTTCGGCAAGTTTGGATTGTCATGGATGCTCAATGAGCATCATTCCATTGGCGCTTATTATGTGAATGGAGTGGGACTGCAAAAGGAACATCCTGATTATAAAACCACTTCGTATGCAGATGGAACTCTGAAAGATATGGTTTCCACCGTAGGACTCAACAGGACACATGCCATGCCTAAGCATCATGCCAATATCTATTACAATGGAGAAGTGGGCAAACTTGGCGTTGACTTCAACATGGACTACATGTGGAGAAAAAAGCGCAAGACTTCCAATCTGTCGGAGATAAACCTCAACAATGAGGACAATTCGATTACATCCAATGGTATCGGGCACTCACGAATGTTTGCCGAGAAGCTGGTTTTGAGCTATCCTCTGTGGAAAGGACAACTTGAAGTGGGCAATGAGTACACCGCCTCACAGACATTGAATGATTTCAATATCAATATGGCTACTATCGGAAATAGCAACACCAAGAGCGATGAGAAAAACATGGCTGGTTTTCTCTCCATAGGTCAGCAGTTCGGAAAAGTTGCCGTAGAGGCAGGGCTTCGTTACGAGCATGTCAACTTCAAATACACGGAAAATGGGCAACTCAAGGAAGACCAAAGCAAGACTTACAACAACGTTTTCCCTTCTTTGTCTATTTCTACAGAGATTGGAAAAACGCAATTATCATTGAGCTACACAAGCAAGACTCAACGTCCATCATACGATGACCTTGACGGAACAGTCAGCTATGTCAATCGCTTGACCTTGGAAAGTGGAAATCCTTACCTATCTCCTATGAAGATTCATTCTGTGGAGTTGATGGGTGCATGGAAGCAATTCTTTGCAAAGGTTTCATACGAACATAGGAAGGATGCCTTTATCCAGACTACGAAATCTTATGGCGAGGATGGAGAGGTAAAGTTGCTGACCATGGAGAATACTCCAAAGATAGATGAACTACAAGCATTTGTTGGCGCACAATTTAAGGTTGGCATTTGGGAACCAAAAGTGAATGCTGGCATCATCAAACAGTGGTTCACAGGCGAGTATATGGGTGAACGCAAATCCTTTAGCAATCCTTTGGGAATCGTACAGTTCCAAAATGCTATCCATCTGCCTGGAGACATTTGGATGAACATCGATATGGAATGGAATAGCCGTGGCAACAAGGACAACATGAAACTCGGTTCTTCCTCGTACCTCAATGCCAAACTTTACAAGGCTTTCTGGAAAAATCGTTTCTCCGTGTCGCTTGAAGCCAATGACATTTTCAACAAGAGCTACCGTAATGTTACATTCTACAACAAGGATGTTACACTTAGGCAAAACATGACAAGTGATACTCGTGCCTTGCTCTTGACATTGCAGTACAACTTCAATACTTCAAGAAACCGATATAAGGGTAAAGGTGCAGGTAATGAGGAAATAAACCGTTTCTAATCTCTCAACGATATGAATAATCAAGTTAATGTTATGATAGCAGGTGCAGATATGGGAGGCTTGATAGCTTCCTGTGCCTTGCACTATGACTTCCAGAATCGTCTTCTGCAAGAAGATAGATTCCGAATCTCTCGTCTCGAAAAGGACACGCTGACGATGGAAGATGTGGAGCAATGTGATTTGTCGGGGGTAGAGTATGTCGTGAATGCCACGCTGCACGATACAGAAGCCTCGTTTGCCTTCGATGAGAAATGCAAGAAGCAGGGCATTCCTGTCATCCATGCCGTCAACCTTGGCAAGGCAGCTTTCCTCGCCGTGGAAAAACCGAAAGGCTATCCTTTCAGCGAGGTAAAAAAGCGAAATTCAGATGAGGGTTCTATTGGGAAGCATGAAGAGGATTCTATCGAAAAGAATGAAGATAGGATTGCTCTTGATAGTTGGAATGCCGATATATTCCAAAGAAAGCTTGGCAAGTACATCTCGCAGTATGGTATGTTTTGGCAGAAGCCTGTACCTTGGATAGACGAAGCCATCAAGAACTATTCAGAGAAATCTTTCCCACAACTGAGCATTGGGGCATATATTGCCGCAGGCTATTGCGTGAATATCCTTTGCAGACTTGCGGAAGGCAATGAGGTAAAGTATTTCCCTAAGTTCTATCTCTCGCCACTGCTGGAAGAGGTATAGTTTATATCATCTGATAGTTGACCGCATGGAATAGAGCCTCTGCAATGTTCTTCACACCCAATTTGGCGAAGAGGCTTCGCTTGCAAGCCTTGATGGTATCCACCGACTTGCACACTCTATCGGCAATTTCATTCATCGTATAGCCTTGGGCAGACAGTCTCAAAACTTCTCTCTCAGCCTCGCTCAAGGTTATACCTTCTTTCCTCTCCCACTTGTGGCGGTCTGTGGAATACTCGAAAAAACCACACTCGCCATTCTTCTGCATGATGATATGTCCTGGCTCATCGGTCGCCGCCAACGAAACGGTGCAGAAGGCAAGCCATATCCTGCCGTCATCGGAAAGGAGAATCGGGGTGAGATGATGGTGAATCAGTCGGCTATGCTTGCCGTTGGTTAGATGGAAATCATACGATATGGTATATTCCAGCCGGTCTTCCACAGGCAGTTCGTTGAATAGGTCGAAACCTTTCTTGTTTACTTCCAACAACATCTGCAAGTCTTGCTCTGGCACATGGTCGATATACATCTGATAGCCAGCCTCCAAGAGTTGCTCAGGTTGCAAGCCGCAGAGATACGCCAGGTTATCAGAGGCATAGATGAAACCCTGGTGGAAGTAGTCAATGATATAGACGCACTGGTAGGTGCTGCGAGCAAAAGCCTTTGCCGTATTCACCAACAATTCTATCTTGTCGTAATCCTCCTTCGCTATGTGATTTACCTCATTGGAATGGAGGAAGAAGTCATTTTTGTCGTTGCTCATAAGCAGACTCTATAATTACACTTTTAAACTATTTATCTTGGCACAGACACTTTGCACATGGTCAAGTCCATAAAGCATTGAATGTGAATCAATGCCCATCCACGAAAACAAGGTTTGAATTTTCTGGTATTCGTTGATAATGTAACTTGTATCAATCTCAGCCTCATGAAGTCTAAAGCATATCGGTTCGTGATGAGCAATTCTGTTTCGCAGACTGTTCACCTTGTCAAGTTCATTGAAAATGTAGGTGTTGTTGTATTGAACAGCAGCCGATGAGCGAGGTTTGTTAGGAAAAGCCCTCAATAGACATTGTCCTGTTGCACGATATTGTAGTGAAGAATACATATATTTCCAAACTCCAAATTCCATTTCGGCAATCAGCTTGGAATGAGAATAGTTACCTTGTCTATTCAAACGGTTGTATGCCTTTTCTATGATTTTCCGTGTTTCGTTCATGCGCCCATTGGAGAATATTCCAGTGTCTTGAACGGAATCTTTCAACCAATCCTCTCCCAAGCTCGGCACCAAAAGGCTATCTATCGCATTACGCAAAGCAACTTCAAAACAACTAACGATAGTGAACATCTCCTGCGACAAGCGCAAGTTGTAACGATACAAAGCCATAGCCTTGCGAGTGTCACCATTCGCAGCATCTTTGTATCTCTGTATTCGTTTGGCAGACAAAATCCGCTCAAATTCTAAATATTCCATAAATATTTGTTCGTTTACTTGGTTGTAACAAGAAAAAACACTATCTTTGTAGCGTTGATTCCCGGTAGCCTCTGATTCGTCAAGCTATCGGGTCTTGTTTTTTATACAATTTGCCTACAAAAATACATTTTTTTCTGCGATTACGATTAAACCACATTATATAATTACAGAAAATTAACCGTAAAAAGTTGCTAAAAGTCCTTGCTGTTTCGTATTATTATTGTATTTTTGCAACCCGAAAAGAGTTGCTTGACAGCAAACCTATGAAGATTGCATAAATTAGAACTGTTGCCAAATCATTACCTCCATTAAGGTAAAAAACTCATAAATAGCTCATTTTAAGTTATTCGGCAGATTTTTGCGTAATTTTATTTAAAAAACATATAACTATGAAGAAATTAATTTTTTCTTTCATTGTTGTTGCTACAGCGATTCTTGTGTCATGCAATGAAGAATTTGAAGAATTAACCTCTGACTACACCCCACATGATCGCGATGGTATATACTCAGGCGACAATCTGACATTTACAGTAGATGGAGAACCCCGCACGGTAAATTCTGTTACGATTAGCTCTCGCCAAGTTGGCAATGACACCCTTTACTCGGAAACTCTAAAGAGACACTACTTAAGTCCAATTTATGTCACCAACGTTATAATCAAAGGTTTTCCAGGTAAGAAAGACCGCATCACCATACCCGCAATTTCCAGTGTAGATAAATTTAGAGGATGTATTGAAATATATCCCGAGTATTATGATTGCTTGGGAAAGTTTACTGGCAGTCCTCTTGACCGTCACGAATTTCAAGGGTTAGAACTCCAACTGATTTCTCGATGAATTTAAAGACATTACTAATAATGGCGGGGGTAACATTTTCTCCCACCATTTTGCTTGGACAGAATGCCTCTGCGCAAAGCGACACTCTCAAGACGGTAAACCGGCTGAAGGAGGTCGTGGTGAGAGGCTATGGCGCCGAGCGAAATCTTAAAGCCCCGGAAATGGGCAGAGTGAGCCTAAGCAGCAATATGATTGCCAACCTGCCCGTGATGTTTGGCGAGCCTGACATCGTTAAGGCTTTACAGACTCTTCCTGGCGTATCGCAAGGAATGGAGGGCTTCACTGGGCTATATGTCAGAGGTGGCGACAACGACCAGAATCTCTTTCTGTATCAAAGGCTACCGCTCTACCACGTAAGCCATCTTGGAGGCATATTCTCGTCGTTCAACGTTGAGACACAAGTTTGGCGGAAAAGTGTCGGTCGGGCTTCTCAACGCCAACGTCTACGTGACAGGGCCTATCATCAAAGGCCGCACGGCATTTTCAGCCGGCCTGCGCCGCTCGTGGATCGACTTGCTGTCGGCACCTACACTTGCCATCGTAAACGCCATCACCAAAAAGAATGGCAAAAAGCATATACTTGGATACAGTTTCACTGACATGAACTTGAGGCTCGACCATAAAATCAATCGTGACATGTCGCTCCAGATTGTGGGATATTATGGCTACGACCGCCTTAAATTAGGACTTCGCGAATTTGATGCCAAAAGCTACGGCTCTACGACAGAATCGGATACGCACTTCTTCGACGAGAACTCAAACCGTTTGGCTTGGGGAAATTGGGGCGTGATTGGCAACTACGATTATAGACTGAATCACGGTATGCTCAGTGCCGCGGTCTACTATTCAAAATATTCCTCCAATTATCGGCAAGAACGGGAATATCAAACCGACACGAGCGACCCATCAACCTACGAATACAGCAAAAGCCATACGTCAAATTCGATAGCCGACATCGGTGCGAAGGTGAGCTATATGGCCGACTTCAGCAAGGTCTACACGCTGCGTGCCGGAGTCGACTACGCAAACCACAACTACCTGCCGGAGGGGCTTGTAAACAGTTTTCTCACCGACGGCATCGAAACTGTCGAGGACAACAACAGCCCCCACGTCACGTCGAACGAGGTTGCAGCCTACGTCAACAACACTCTTAACTTCAACGACAAAGTTGCCTTCAGCGTAGGCGTCAGAGGCGTGGTCAACAGAGTGCAGGGCACTACGTTTGCCGACATTGAGCCGAGGGCGTCGCTGAAAGTCGCTTTGGGCGACAACTTCAGCGTCAAGGCTGGCTATGCCAGAATGCATCAATACGTCCAACAGGTGTCAACCAACTACATCGACCTGCCAACCGACCTTTGGCAACCTGTTTCCGCCAGATTCAAGCCTCTGCAAAGCGACCTATATTCAATTGGCGTTTATGGCAATCTGCCATGGAGTATGTACTTCTCTGTTGAAGGATGGTATAAGGATATGGATAACCTGTTGGAGTACCGCGAGGGCGTCTCCGTGCTCAATCCCGACCTCGCATGGGAGGACAAACTCACATCGGGCAAAGGATGGTCCTACGGTGTGGACCTGAGCGTCACTCGCGAAGTAGGCAAAATCACGGGAACGGTCGGCTACGGCTTGCTGTGGAACTGGCGCAAATTTGACGACCTCAACCAGGGAGTGAAATTCCCGGCTAAATTCGACAACCGCCATAAAATCAACATCAACGCATCCTACAAGCTCAACGAAAAGATAGAGTTCAACGCCGGATGGACATTCACCACCGGCAACCGCATGACCCTCTCGACCTACAACTACGACGTGCCGGGCACAATGTTTCCCGACGCACCGTCGCCTGGACCTCCAGGGTGGGGAGACGACGACGAAGTGGAAGGCGTGGATTTATACTCGTCACGCAACAACGTACGCCTACCCGCAAACCATAGACTCGATCTCGGAATGACGATACACGTCCGCCACAAGAACGGGCATGCCGGGATGTGGAACATCAGCATTTACAATGCTTACTGCCATATGAACGCCATCACGATAAAGAAGGATAACATCAACGATGTGTTCTTCAATCCTGATAAAGAGAATTGGCACCGGACATTCAAAACGCTGAGTCTCATCCCTATTATTCCTTCTTTTTCTTACACTTATTATTTCTAAGCTTATGCATCTCCGAAAATACATTCTGGCAACGCTCCTAATCTTTGTCCTCGCCTCATGCTATCGGGAGCAGGACCTCGACCGATACAGAAACGAAGAGTTGTCGAACATGCTAACGCTCAACTCGTTGGTCAGCGCGGATTCGACAGTGCAGGTGGCAGCCACAAAGCCCTACTTCTTCTCCGACGTGCATAAAGGCCGCACGTTCGTGACCGACCTCGACATTGCCGTAAGCATAAACGGCGAGGAAAAAGAGCATATGACGTATGACGCCAACCGACACCTCTACGTCTCCAACACGAAAGTGATTCCCGGCGAGAGCGTCACCGTCAGCACCCGCTACCGCGACAAGACAGTCAAGGCAACCGACGTGATGCCGGAGCCTGTCGTTATCGAAGGAATCACCGTAAGCCGACAAGGTCCGATGCAAATCTACACCGACGCCGACTGCGTGGTCTACTACAATCTGACGTTCACCGACAAGCCCGGCGACAGCTACTACTTCCTGCAATGGGACAACGCCGATGGCCTCCGAGGCTTCTCGATGGGCGAACGCAACTTCACGCACGAATACGTATTCCAACAGCTTGCCAACCAGATTCATTCTACGTTGCCTGGTTGGAAGCCATATTCGCCATACGGCCTGCCTTTCTCCGACAAGGGTTTCGACGGGCAAAAGCGCACCATCGAAGTGAGAGAGATTATACAACTGTCGCCAGGCACTTGGCGGCAAAAACGGATGGCGCGCAAGTTCTGGCTGTATGCAATCTCGAAGCCATACTACGACTATCTTGTCAGCTCTATAATAAACCGCACCGACAACAAAGGCATACAAGGCGGACTCATTGATCTCGGATTGGCAGACCCTGTCAAAATATTCAGCAACGTCGACGGCGGAGTTGGCATCGTCGGATGCTACACTTCCGACAGCCAAACCATCGACGTGATTAAAGAGATTGGCCCATTTCCGAAGTATTGAGTTTGCCGGATTTTGACTCCGCTACGAAGAAACCCAACGATTTGAATGTTATATTCAATTTTTTAGCATTTTTTTGATTGGCAGAGGCGTTAAGTTTGGAAAAAACACTACATTTGTGACGTGAAAACAACATAATTTGCTGTTAGCAAAACAAACCTAAATAAAAATGTTAGAAAAGACAAACGTTAAGACCTTGGAGAATGTAGTGGTCCGCTTTTCGGGCGACTCTGGCGACGGTATGCAGCTCGCCGGCAACATTTTCTCTAACGTGTCGGCGGGCGTGGGCGACCAAATCTCCACTTTCCCCGACTATCCTGCTGAAATCCGCGCTCCGCAAGGCACTCTGAGCGGTGTCTCTGGATTTCAAGTGCACATTGGCAAGGGCGTGCATACGCCGGGCGACCTCGCCGACGTCCTGGTGGCTATGAACCCTGCGGCGCTGAAACGCCATGCCTGCTTCCTGAAAAAAGGAGGTGTCGCTATTGTCGACATCGATTCATTCAAGGAGTCTGACCTCAAAAAAGCGCTCTACGAAACCAACGATCCTTTCCACGAAATCGGAATCGACAACACTGCACAAATCGTTGAAGTGCCGGTGACTTCGATGGTGAAAAACGCTCTCGCCGAATCTGGACTCGACCTGAAGTCAATGCTGCGATGCCGCAACATCTTCGCGCTCGGATTGGTTTGCTGGCTGTTCGACCGCCCGCTTGAATCCGCTTTGCACCTCCTGAAAAACAAATTCGCAAAAAAGCCTGCTGTTTACGAGGCTAACGCTAAAGTGCTCAACGCTGGATACGACTATGGACACAATATCCATGCTTCTGTTTCAACATACCGTATCGAAACCGGCGACACTCGTCCTGGAACATACACCGATGTAAACGGAAACACGGCCACTGCTTGGGGACTTATATACGCTTCTGAAAAGTCGGGACGACCATTGTATCTCGGAAGCTACCCTATCACTCCTGCCACCGACATCCTTCACGAACTTGCAAAACGCAAGGACCTCGGGGTGAAGGCTTGCCAGATGGAGGACGAGATTGCAGGCGTCTGCTCTGCTATCGGCGCGGCTTTTGCCGGCGATTTGGCGGTGACGACAACATCAGGACCGGGTTTGGCACTGAAGAGCGAGGGTATAGGTCTGGCTGTGATGGCTGAACTTCCGCTTGTAATCGTCGACGTGCAGCGTGGTGGCCCGTCTACGGGTCTGCCTACAAAAACCGAACAGACCGACCTTCGTCAGGCTATCTACGGCCGCAACGGTGAATGCCCTATCGTGGTTTTGGCGGCCGCTTCTCCTGTCGACTGCTTCCACATGGCTTTCGAAGCCGCAAGAATTGCAATCGAGCACATGACGCCGGTTGTGCTTCTATCCGACGCTTTCATCGGAAACGGTTCGTCGGCGTTCAGACTGCCGGAAGAGGGTGAATATCCTGAAATCAAACCGCGTTTCGTGCCGGAAGGCAAATCCGACTGGCATCCTTACGACCGCGACGAGAATACCAAAGCGCGCTACTGGGCTATTCCGGGAACTCCTGGCTTGACCCACCGTCTCGGTGGTTTGGAGAAGGATTCCAAAACTGGTGCCATCTCTACCGACCCGGTAAACCACGAGAAAATGGTGTTGCTGCGACAGGAGAAAGTAGACCGCGTGGCTTTCGACATCCCCGACGTAGAGCCTTACGGCGATGCTGACGCTGATACGCTTGTCATCGGATGGGGCGGCACATTCGGTCATATCCATGAGGCTGTCGACGATCTGAGGGCTGCCGGCAAAAAAGTGGCTATGGCTCATTTCCGCTACATCAACCCGCTGCCTAAAAACACCGGTGAGGTGCTCGCCAGATACAAACACGTTGTCGTTGCCGAACTCAACCTCGGACAGTTTGCCGACTTCCTGCAGGCAAAATTCCCGAACGTTCTGATCAGACGCATCAACAAGGTGCAGGGACAACCGTTCCTTGTGCAGGAGCTTGTCGATGGTGTAACTAAAATTATGGAGGAATAAGAATCATGGAAGAAAAGAAATATCAAGCCTCTGATTTCAAGAGCGACCAATACGTGCGCTGGTGTCCCGGTTGCGGCGACCACGCCATTCTGAACGTGCTGCACAAAGCAATGGCGGAACTCGGCGTTGCTCCTGAAAAAACTGCCGTGATTTCTGGTATCGGCTGCAGCTCGCGTCTGCCTTACTATATGAACACCTACGGTTTCCACACCATCCACGGACGTGCGGCGGCTATCGCCACTGGTTTCAAAGTGGCACGCCCCGACATGACCGTTTGGCAAATCTCCGGCGACGGCGACGGTCTGGCAATCGGCGGAAACCACTTCATCCACGCTGTCAGACGAAACGTAAACATGAATATGATTCTGCTCAACAACCGTATCTACGGTTTGACAAAGGGTCAGTATTCGCCTACGTCTGAACGAGGATTCGTATCTAAGTCTTCGCCTTACGGCACTACGGAGGATCCGTTCATCCCGGCTGAACTCGTGTTTGGAGCGAGAGGCACTTTCTTCGGCAGAAGCCTCGACGTTGAACTGAAAACGTCGCAAGAGGTCTTGGTTGCAGCCGCACGCCATCGCGGCGCGTCGGTTGTCGAAATGCTCCAAAACTGCGTAATCTTCAATCAAGGCATCTACAGCTTTGTCAGCGACCGCGAATTGCGCCCTGACCACACCATCCACTTGCGCCACGGCGAGAAAATGCTCTTCGGCAAGGAGATGAACAAGGGGTTGGTTCAAGACGGATTCCTTTTGAAGGCGGTGACAATCGGTGAGGACGGATACACTATCGACGACGTGCTTACTCACGATGCTCACTGCCAGTCCAACTTCCTCCATCAGCAGCTTGCTATGATGGACGGAAAGTCGTTGCCTTTGGCAATCGGCGTTATACGCGACGTCGAAGCACCGGTCTATGAGGAAGAGGTCGACAAACAGACTCACAATGTCGAGGAGCGCAAACATTTCGGTTCGCTGCGCGACATGATTATGGCTGGTGAAACTTGGGAAGTGAAATAAAACAGACCTCATATCAATAAGAACAGGCGTGCTTCTAAACCACGCCTGTTTTTTTATCCCCCTTCGCCCTTCGTCGCGGAGCGACGACACTCTGCAGTAACCCGGTACGCAGAGCGCAGCGTGCCGGAGGTACGCTACTCTCCCGAAAAACTACGCTTTATTCAGCTAAATGTGGCTTTTTTTGATAGATTTAGCTGATTATACGGCAGTTTTGCTGGCCGACATAGCGACAATTCCTTCGCCGCGGAGCGCAGTAAGCCGTTTTGTGTCAGCAGATTTACGTCAGCGGCGCATTGCTCAATAATAACCCCATTCGCACGACGCGTCAGCGGAGGGCGCATGAAGACAGACGCTCGTCGCTGCTCTCGCGCTTCGAAGATGCGCTACTGACCAACAACTGCGCATGCCGTCGCGGAGCGACGACACTCTGCAGTAACCCGGTACGCGAAGCGCAGCGTGCCGGGATCTCTGCCAGCATCCGCCATCAGCGTGCCGGAGGTACGCCACTTCAACATCTCAAAAAAAAGACAGGCGCATTTCCGAAACGCGCCTGTCTTCTTATCTATATGTGTTTCTCTACAACACTTCCTCAACCGGTGTGTAAGGCAAGCCCCATGCGTCGGCAACGCCCTTATACACCACCTTGCCGTCAACAATGTTCAAGCCCTCAAGAAGGTCGGGATTTTCCTTGCATGCCTGCTTCCATCCCTTGTCGGCAAGCTTCAGCGCATAAGGGATTGTGGCGTTGGTAAGCGCAAACGTCGATGTGCGTGCCACGGCTCCCGGGATATTTGCCACTGCATAGTGGACTATGCCATCAATCTCATACACTGGATCCTGATGGGTGGTAGGATGCGAGGTCTCGAAGCAGCCGCCCTGGTCGATAGCCACGTCTACAAGCACTGTGCCTTTCTTCATCAGCTTCAGCATATCGCGGGTGACGAGTTTAGGCGCTTTGGCACCTGGGATAAGCACTGAGCCGATAACAAGATCGGCGTCGGCAAGCTCCTGACGGATATTGTATTCATTGCTCATTAGCGTCTTGATGTTCTTGGGCATAACATCCGCAAGATACGTGAGGCGAGGTATCGAGATGTCGCAGATTGTAACATCGGCGCCTGTGCCGGCGGCGGTCATTGCGGCAGCTGTGCCGACAACGCCTCCTCCTATCACAAACACTTTCGCCGGCTTTACGCCTGGAACGCCGCCGAGAAGCACGCCTTTGCCTCCGTGCGGACGCTCAAGAAAATACATTCCTTCTTGTACCGACATTCGTCCTGCCACCTCCGACATCGGTATCAACAACGGCAACGAGTTGTCAGGCATCCGGACGGTTTCGTAAGCAAGACAGACGGCGCCGCTCTCTACCATTGCTTTGGTCAGTGGCTCGCTGCTGGCAAAGTGTAGATACGTGAACAGCAACTGTCCCTTGCGCACCAATTTGTACTCAGGTTCTATTGGTTCCTTTACTTTGATTATCATCTCCGCCTTGGCGTAGACATCCTCTATAGTTGGACTCATCACCGCGCCTACGGCTTCGTAGTCGGCATCGCTGAATCCGCTGCCTTCGCCTGCCGTTTTCTGCACAGACACTGTATGACCGTGCTTAACCAACTCGTGAACACCTGCCGGGGTCATCGACACACGGCTTTCGTTGTTCTTAATTTCTTTAGGAATTCCAATAATCATAGTCTTGTATTTTTTATTAAGATTAGGGTTTTTATAGGAAAACTGCGGCGCCGTAGGAGAGCCACATTATCACGAGAAGCACGTAGGTGACTTCTCTTCTATACTGATAGCATTTATATGCAAGGTATCCGCACAGCACTATATAAATCGGAAAGGCGGTGGCAAGAAAGGCGGTCTGACCTCCTTGTTGAAGACCATAGCGCGACATATACACCGGCCAAAGCAATACCGGCAGGATGCTGGCTATCACAATTATGACAACCCACAGAGGCGGTCTCTGTGTTTCCTGGTTCGGGTTATTGTCGCTGTGTTTTTTCATTTCCTTAGTTTTTACACAGAATTTATTATGGTTTCTTGTTAGATATTCGCAAAGATAAATTGTTTCATTTTTTTCCAACTATTTTTATTCATTTTTTTTACGCCGACACGCAATTTTTTTTATTCACGACCCCAAAATATGTTTTACGACATATTTATATTGCAGATTCTTGTTCCTGAAGGCAACGTGCCTTGAAGCCCGAACCTGACGGTGCGGCTGCGTGGCATAGCTACGCGCTGTCTGACAACGGCTCTGACGGCGCCGCGCAACCGCTGGCTTGACACCATCTCGCCGTGGCAGCTGTAGCCGTTTTCGGCATAGACGGTGAGCCTTACGTCGGCGTCAGACGCGTCTATATGCCACTGTGCCAGACGCAGACGGAACGGCAATTCTGTCTGGTCGGTGTGCAGGTCGACGGCTTGCGTGCTTTTCTCTTCTATGTCGGGATCATACACGTTGTCGCTGTCGCTCAGGAGTCCGGATGCGTGGCTTTGGTAGCGTGACGTGCGATGGGTGAAGGTGTTGTCGGGGGCTACTGCCATTGTCTTGCCGCCGCCATACACGAGCAACTCGCCGTTGCTGGCGGAATAGACAAGACCTTCCGCGCCTGGTACTGTGACGCCGGTCGACGTGACACGCGTGCCTTCATAGCGGCAGAGCTGTCCGTTGCTGTCGATAAATGCCAATCCGTTTTCTGTGACGGCGGCAAGACGCGACGAGGCTACAATCCGTTGGGAGATTCGGGTGGAGGCGGTGCAACGTCCGGAGGTGTCAAACGACAGCAGGCGGATGCCGTCGGCGCTGAGAAGACACACTGGCGATCTGCCGATAATCCACGTCGCGCCGTAGCGCAGCGTGGGCATCACGCCGTGCACTCCTGCATTGTCGGCGCGAGTGCATTCCGTCCATTGCAGCGGGTTGCCGGTGCTGTGGAGCAGTGTGGTTGGCTGGGCGACGGAGCGGGCGGTGGTCGGCGGAACTGAGGAGGATGTATCGGGCTGGATAGCGAAGCCGCCTGGACGCGTGGCGTAGGCATAGTTGCCGGTGGCCGACGGCGTGAGGGGAATGGTTCGGCTGTAGCGTTGTCCGCCTGCCACGACAATCAATGTCAGCCGGCGGGCTCGGCTGTCGGGATAGGACACAAGGTTGGTGGTCTGAAGGCTGTATTGTTCCAACAGGGCTGAACGGGTGATGGTTGCATTTCCGGCTTCGGTGGCGATGTCGACACTGACATAGGTGCTTGCCACTCCGTTTTTGAGTGTTGTGGCGTCGACCACGGAAAGGAAGTGGGGTGCGGCGGGCAAATGGCGCACAAGGTTGCCGGCAAACAGGCTGGTGCCTACGGTGTCGAGGGTGTTTGCCGTGAATCTGGATGGTGTCGGCTGCCAGGCTACGGCTGTCGATTGGCGGAGCACTGCCACTGCCACCTTGCCGCCGCCTATATCTGTGAGGTTGCTGCCTGCCACTGTGCCTTCCTGTAGTGCTTTCGTGTCGGTGATAGATGCCACAAGACGCATTTCCTGTGCCTCGGCTGATTGGCGGAGCTGTGCGGAGGTGTCGTTCTCTGCCCGCATTCGCAGATGGTAGGTTTTCTGACCGGTCTGGCTCTGCTCGCAGCGGAAGCGCATTGTGGAGAAGTCGGAGGTCTCTTCGGTGGCATAGATTTCAACGGCTTTGACAAACGGCTGCCAGTGTCCGAGTCCCGACGAGACAAGGTGCAGCGTAGGCTGCCACATCGTTGCGCTGAGGGTGGCGCCGTCTACGGTGCTGACAGTGCCGGGCGTTGCATCGGCAAGGGTTTCGGGCTGCCACGCATGGCCTACGCATGCCGCTGCGCCGCTCCAGAGCAGACTGTCGTCCCACAAGCGCAATGCCACGCGAAGCACGACTGGCTGCAGGCAGCAGCCTCCCGCCGAGGCGACGGTCTGCAACTCGCTTATGGCTGACCGGAACGCGCGCTCCACGCCACTGCGGTCGGATGCTGCCAACGTGCCTTTCCATTGCGGATACGACCCCTTGAGGGTGATGCCTGCTATGTCGGTGCTTATCGTTGCCGACATGATGGTGCCGAACGCAAATTCCGGCATCTCTACCATCCCGCCGAGGCTGTCGTAGCCCGACCCGTTGAAATGCAGATAGCGGAGTCCGGCGGATGTGGACATCACTACAAACTCTCCGCTGACGGCAAATCCTGTCACGCTGCCGCCGTCGGCAAACAGGGTGCGCTGAACGGCGGTAAACGTTCCGTCCTGCCTGTAGCCTGACATTATTACGTCTTTTCCGTTGCGCTGCATGAAGTAGTATGTGCGGCTGCCGCGACGGTCGGCGCCGAGAAAACGGTCGTCGGTGGTTTTCGGGCACACGGCGGCGGGGGTGCCGGTCACTTCCATCCAGTCTCCGCGGCGGCGCACGTTGACGGCCTCTGACTGGTTGCCATCAATTGGTGTCAATGGCTTGAATTCAATCTTTTTTGTGTTTTTCATTGCTTTTGTGTTTTTCCGCAAAAATAAAACGCAGCGTGTCTGGATTCCCGTAAAAAGGGGAAAAGACACCTGCGTTGGTTCTTTTTTTCCGGAAAATCTTCAGTGTGACTATCCTTTTCTACCGAAGTCGGCTGGTATCTCGCCCCACTGCTTGGTTTCCCACTTGATGATGGGATTCGTATAAGTGTTGGTGGCAAGCCACTTCTCGGCGCGCGCCACGAGCCCGAGCAGCTCGGCGTTGCGGGATGTGGGGGCGAGCGTGGTGCGGCATTTGCCGTCGCGCACCCATTTCTGGGCTATCTTGCTGTCGCTGTAGATGGGGATGTTGCTGCCTTTTTGCTTCAACAACGCCAGTCCGTGGACAATGGCGAGAAACTCTCCGATATTGTTAGTGCCGTCGTGATAGGGCCCCACTTTGAATACTTCCTGTCCGGTCTGGACATAAACGCCGCGATACTCCATTATCCCTGGATTGCCCATACAGCCGGCGTCTACAGCAAGACTGTTGAGTATCACATCGGGGGGATAGACCGACGGCGACGCTTTTTTGGCGCGGGGTGCTACAACCTCGGGGGTGTCCTCCTGAAGGTGGCGGGCTATCTGGCGCAACGCCATCGATGCCGATGCGTCGCTCTCTCGCATCGACATTACGGCTTCTTCCTTGGAATAAAACGATTTGTAGCGGGCGCCGGGGTAGCCTTCTACCTCGGCTCGACATTCATCCCATGTCTCATAAAGTCCTGGCTGACGCCCAACGTACACAACGTATATCTTGCTTTTTGCCATAATGTGTCTGCTTATTTTTGCAAAGGTAATGATTTTTCCTATTTCTTCCTGCTGCGGGGATGGCAGTTTGCCACTTCCTGTCGAAGGAACGAGCGGTCGATATGCACGTAGATTTCGGTGGTGGTGATGCTCTCATGTCCGAGCATTTCCTGTATGGCGCGCAGATTGGCGCCGCCCTCGAGAAGATGCGTGGCAAAGGAATGACGGAGGGTGTGCGGACTGATGTTTTTCTTAATCCCGCACTCGCCGCAGAGTTTCTTTACGATGTAGAATATCATTGTGCGGGTTAGCTGCCCGCCGCGGCGGTTGAGGAAAAGGATGTCCTCGCTGCCGCGTTTGGGCGTCAGGTTTGACCGAAGGGGCAGATAGGCGCGGATGGCGTCGACTGCCGATGAGGCGATAGGGACGATGCGCTGTTTGCTGCCTTTTCCGTCTACGGTGACATACCCTTCGTCGATGTCCACCTTCGACATCTGCAGTCCGACAAGTTCCGACACGCGAAGTCCGCAGCAATACGTGGTTTCGATGATGGCGCGGTTGCGGCAGCCCTCATAGGTCGAATCATCACACGCTGCCTCCATGGCGTCAATCTCATCTACGGTCAGGATGTCGGGCAGCTGACGCCCGAGGCGGGGCAACTCAAGCAGTGTGGCGGGATTGTGGTCGGTGTATCCACTCGTTTTCAGAAACTGGAAAAACACTCGGATGCCCGACACGATGCGTGCCTGCGACCGGGGATGGATGCCGATGTCGTGCAGACCGGCAGCAAAATGTTGCAAATCATCCAGGGTGACCTCAAGCATGCTGATATTCTCAGTATTCAGGAAACGCAGCAACTTGTCAAGGTCAGTCAGATAAGCATCGAGCGTATTAGCAGAAAGGGCTTTTTCCAGCTTCAGGTATTGCTGGTACTTTCTGATTATCAATGCTTCCTTCTCCTTATTTCTTGTTTTTTCGTCTAATTTCATTTCTTTTTTCTACCTTTGCGCCGTGAAAATAGGCAGTAGCCCAGCGGAATAATGCAAATTTGTTTCCGCTTTCAGTCTGCACTATCTTTACAGTCTGATTTAAATGTTTCTCAGACGTATCTGAGCCGTACTTCCTCCGTACCTGCTCCGTATCTATAGGCTTGGACTTGGTACGGAGCTGATACGGACCTGACACGGAGTTCGTACGGACTTCATACGGAGTTGGTACGGACCTCGTACGGTGTTGATACTTTCGGGAGACAAAGGTATAAAAAATTGTGTTATGAGGATACAAATAATTAATGGCCCGAATATCAATCTATTGGGTAAACGTGAACCTTCCATTTACGGCAGTGTTACTTTTGAGGATTACCTTGCCGAACTTCGTAAGAAGTATGCTGATGTGCAAATAGACTATTTCCAGTCAAACATTGAGGGGGAGCTGATAGACAAAATCCAGCAAACCGGTTTTGAGGTGGATGGAATTATCCTGAATGCAGGTGCCTACACCCATACCTCTATTGCTCTGCAAGATGCTATCCGTTCAGTGACTTCTCCGGTCATCGAGGTGCATATTTCCAATGTACATGCCCGTGAGAATTTCCGACATGTGTCTATGATTGCCTGCGCCTGTAAAGGTGTGATTTGCGGCTTCGGCTTAAACTCCTACCGTTTGGCGCTCGAAGCGTTGATAAGTGATAAATGATTAAATAAATAGGTATAAGATTATGTTATTGAAACAGACTAAAATCGTTGCAACCATTTCAGATAAGCGTTGTGACGTTGATTTTATAAAAGGCTTGTTTGAAGCCGGTATGAACGTGGTGCGTATGAACACGGCGCATCTTGGATATGATGGACTTGAGAAGTTGATAAATAATGTTCGTACGGTGTCCAACCGTATTGCTATCCTGATGGATACAAAAGGCCCGGAAGTCCGCACCACTATTAGTGAAGAACCTATACCTTATAAAACAGGAGACAAGGTGAAAGTGGTAGGCAATCCTGACCTCCCCACTACCCGTGAGTGCATCTCTGTTTCTTATCCTAATTTTGTGCATGATGTATCGGTTGGTGTTCACATTCTTATTGATGATGGTGATCTGGAAATGATAGTTGTAGATAAGACTCCTGAATATTTAATGTGTGAGGTACAGAATGAAGCTACGCTGGGAAGCCGTAAGAGTGTTAATGTACCGGGTGTACGCATCAATCTTCCTTCTCTGACGGAGAAAGACCGCAATAACATTCTTTATGCCATCGAGAAAGATATTGATTTCATAGCTCACTCTTTTGTGCGCAACAAACAAGATGTTCTTGATATACAAGAAATCCTGAATGCCCATAACAGTGATATCCGCATCATTGCCAAGATTGAAAATCAGGAAGGTGTGGATAACATCGACGAAATTCTGGAAGTAGCCGACGGCGTGATGGTAGCTCGTGGTGACCTTGGTATCGAAGTTCCGCAGGAACGTATTCCCGGAATCCAGCGTTTGCTTATCCGCAAGTGTATTTTGGCTAAGAAACCGGTAATTGTAGCTACCCAGATGCTCCATACAATGATTACGAATCCGCGTCCTACCCGTGCAGAGGTCACGGATATTGCTAACGCTATCTATTACCGTACGGATGCTTTGATGTTGAGCGGTGAAACGGCTTATGGCAAATATCCTTTGGACGCTGTGAAGACCATGACAAAAGTTGCCGCACAGGCGGAAAAAGATAAACTGGCTGATAATGATATCCGTATTCCATTGGATGAGAATAGTAATGACGTGACTGCTTTCCTAGCAAAGCAAGCTGTAAAAGCTACTTCTAAGCTGAAGATACGTGCCATTATTACTGATAGTTATAGCGGACGCACTGCCCGTAACCTTGCTGCATTCCGTGGTAAATATCCAGTGCTGGCTATTTGCTATAAAGAAAAGACTATGCGTCATCTGGCTCTTTCTTA
>OGII01000228.1_pt1 | contig 57363 bp, 83 predicted proteins | sample 1571701 | NCBI WGS metagenome assembly OGII01 (sample SAMEA2581950, study PRJEB24529) | metagenome | biome: Human gut stool | place: China | collected 2011
TAGACCATACATTCATCCGGACCCCGACGGAAGGCGACAAATAAAACCCTCCCACCACCTTTCCGGAAGGAGCAAAAGAATAACCGGCTGAACAATCGAGATAAGGAGTAAACCGGGCCGGTTTCAACAGATCGAATTGCAAATTACCGGTTAAAGGGATCAGAATATCTCCGTCATAAAGGGAAAAGCCGCTCCCTAATCCGACCGAAAAACGATTACTAAAACGATAGAACGCTTTACCTTCCAGTACGGACGGGACAGCAGAAGGCGTGTTCATCGGAATCCCCGTACTGACAGTTACCTGATATTGAACAGGTTTATAATCCGTTTGACCTTTTGACACAAAAGGTATCAGAATAAAGAAAAATACGAACAGGTATTGTTTCATGGCTGGATCGTTATTGTGATCTGTTTTACAATCTGTAAAGCGGAGGTCAGGGAAGAGATATCCGGATATATCTGTCCGTCACTTCCGTCCGGCGAACTATGTCCGACCAGCGTAGCGACATACGATGTAAGATCCAACAACAGGTCGATATCCGCAGCATAAATAACGGCAGGTTGTCCGCTCCCCTCCTTTCCACCTGAATAATTCTTATCTCCCTCCTGAGCCGATTTTGGATAGTTGTCATTAAAATCGGTGGAATGATTGATCTCTATTTTCACTCTGAACTGCTTCAATCCTTCTGCAGGCTGCATCTTCACATCGAAACCGTCATGCGGGGTCGCTCCTGTCAGACCATCCGTAAAAGGTTCTTTTTTGGTCGGTAGATACAGTCCGTCATCATATTTTACTCCACGTGAGTAACTCCAATGCGGCAAAGACTCCTTCCTTCTATTTTTACCTGCCATTTGCCAGCTTTGGGTCGCGATCTTATGGGTCACATAAACTGTAGAGAGATAGTTGCCGTCCCTGTCTTCCAACCATATAGCTATCTGGGGAGGATTCTTTTTGTTTATTCCCAGGAACAAGGGAAAGTCATGCAACCATGATTCGCCTTTCTCCAACGTGATTTTCAGGTCATTCTTTTTATACTCCACCAAATCATTGTTGCATGAACAACAAGCCAGCAAAACCATGCAGGCTCCAGCAAAAATACTTGTCTTATTCATTTGTATAATTTTTAATCCAGTTATCGATCAATCGGTCTAATCCTTTCTCCAGTTGTTCCCAGCCTGTCTCACTTTGCAGTTTGAAGCCATTGTAAACCGGACAATTTTCTTCCAGCAGGACAAGATAGGTGATGGAAGAAGTCAGGACAGTCGCCATAACGGCTATATCCTCTTTTGGCCGGTTCGTTAATCGGCTGACTGCTTCAATCAGCCAGATGCCTTTTGCCTCCCTCCTTTCGCGTAACTCTTTTATTACTTTATTTTTAAATTCTTTAAAATTCATTGGTTAATGCCTCTAGTCTATTCGCATATTCATCTAATGTATTTTGTCGTTCTTGTTGTAATTCAGCAACATATTCAGTGTCATTATTATTTTTGGCAACCTGAATTGCTTCATCTATAGATTTTATTTGTGCCTCATATTCGTTTTTAAGAGTATTGGCTCGCTCCTCTAATGTAATTACTCTAGCAGGTGCAGAAATAGGTTTACCTGTCTCTGTATCCCTTATATATCCAGTACCATTATCGCCCTCTCCACGATTTCCAACATAATACTGATAGTCATCTGTGCTAATTTTAATATATCCTTCGTTTAATAATTTTTCTTCACCACCGTAATTATTAACTAAAATTGATGGAATAGATGCTTCTCTTTTTCCTTCTTCATTAAATTTACATAAATAATACAACAAAATCATCCTTTCTTTTAAATAATCGAACCTCTCAAGCATGGGTAAAAGCTTTTGTAGCCGAATTATCTAATAATATTGAAGTTGAAACACAAGAAGATGGACATTTTTCTTGCCCTGCATTGGGAATAACTGGATTAATGGCACAAAATGGATATATTTGCTTAGGAAAATTATTTGGAAATCTAATTCTACAATGGGGAAATTTTGACTTAATAGGTACATCTGGAACATTTTATTTACCAATATCGTATATAAAATTTTTTCAAGTTGTAGCTAATGATATTGGTGCTGGAGCACATAGTTTAGGTATATCTCCTATCTCATTAGATAAGATACAAGTATATGCATCAGAAACAACTACTTTTCGATATATATCAATAGGATATTAAAAGCCTATTACTATATAAGTAAAACCGACACCATTCCCATTTGTTGCTGTTGGAAAAAAAGCATTCAAATTACTTTTTGTGCATCCAATAGCAGAATTTCCATTTCCAACATCATTAGCAACTAATCCAAAAATTAATCTAGCAAAAGGAATAGGATAAAAAACAGTATTTGGTGTATTACCTAATCCCCATGCTTGAACCCACTCCGTATTCGTTATTTTTTTAGAATTATCTTGTTCTTCTGGTGTAGGAACTGTAGGTATTCCACTAAATTCAGGACTATCTAACTGTGCATAATCATTATCTAATTTTCCTAGTATAGTATCTATATTTTGTTTTAATGCATTATCATTACTTAACAAAATACTAAATAACAAGTTCATTTTATTATAAAGTACTGGGTCTTTAGATATTAATTGTGGCATTTTTAGAAAAAAATCATGTTTGCTTTCTACTGGTTCAGTAGGTCGTTTAATACCTGCTATTTCAGATGGAAATTGTAAATTTAATTCTTGTTGTAATTCTTCATTATTCAAATTATTCACCTCTTTAGAATTCTACAGTCCATTTAAATATTGCTCCACTTTCAGCATCTACACCTTTAGATGTTAATAAACGCATTTTAGCAGCAGTTTGTTCTTGCTCGTCTATCAAAGCTACTTCATTTATTGCACCAGTATATTCCCCAGCTTCAATTTCTGCTTCAAAACAAACAGAAGTTTCAACAGGATAAGTTACTTCCTTAATATTTTTAGTCAGAACAACATTATTGAGTGGACCATTATCTGTTGGTGGAGCAGGATTTCCTTGTCCATCATCCTCTCCATCCGTACCAAAAGCCATTTTTACAATTTTACTTATTGTCCCTGTTGTCCCTATAGCTTGTGCAAATGCAGTTCTATAATCTGTAGTCGTTTTTTTATTACTTTTTAAAAATGTATCTTGGTCAAATTCACTTTGTACACCTACTCCATTAATAGCCAAAGTATGTGTTGCATTTACATTACTCATAATATTTCTCTACTCCCTTCGTTTACAATTCCATGTTTTGTACTATAAAAGACACATATATTTTCCATTTGTTTATTTATTTCATAAGTACCACTTAAAATATGGCTACCATCTAAACAAAAAGAACCATCCCAGCAATTTTTATCTGTAATATGGTTCTGATTTGCATTTATATTTTCTTGTATTTTATTATCATATTTTATTTCTAAATTTTCTTTAGCATTGATAAAATTATTTTGTATATCATCATGTGTAATACAATTACTATAAATAGAGCTAATATATTGTTTATTTTTTAATTTAGATAAAATTTTTTTCTCTAAATTTGGAGTTAATAAACTGTATAAAAATATTGAATGAGTTTGCCTATCTTTATAAATTAAATTAGGATTTTCACCACTCCAATTTATATTATTGTCAAAAAACCAAACACCATCCCAGTAAACTTTATCTGCTGTTCCCAAATTCCAAAAATTATGTGTACTATCAATATATTGATTAATATTTGCTTTATTATAAATATTTTGTTCAAAATTCCAACTGATTATTATTTTAAAAATTAAATTAGCAGGAATTATAGCACGTAATAAAGCTCGCATTGTTTTAGCATTTAATTCAATTTCATTATTAAAATTTATTATTAATTCATAGTTTTTTGTTGTAATAGGAATAGCATTATCTTTTCCAAATTTTAAATCTAAAATTTGCTTTAATCTACGTATTGTATATGGTAATATACTATTTATTTTTACTAAAATATTACTGCGTCTATCTTCTAACGTTTCTTTACTTTTAGGAATTATTTTTAACATTTCTTCCCAACGTTGTATACCTTGTAAATCAGCTTCATAAACAAATCTATTCTTAAACCATTTAAATAAAACTTCCCATATAGATTTAAATTCTTCATTTTCTAATATAGCAAGCTGTTTAAACTCACCAGCATTAGCAATAACATTAGGATAATATCTTTGTACTTTTACTTCACGTTCCAAATTATCCACTTAATTCACCTCTAACAGCAAGAGCATTAACATCTAAGGTTAAATTTTCTTCCAACTCATTTAATTTAGTATGTTCAATGTCATCCACACCTTCAATATCTAAAATGCGACTTTCAATTTGACTTATACGTACTATAATACCTTTATTCTCATATACGTCCATTGTTACTTTTTGTGTATCTTGCCATTTAGAATTTAATTCAAAAAAATAATCATCAATAACTTTTTCTATTTTAGTTTTATAATCTTCAAAATTTCCATTATTAAATGTAATATTAAGATTAATTTTTATATAAGAATTACTAGCTCCATTAACAGTTACAACATGACCAATAGGTGCTATTCCTATTCCTTTTCCTTTGTTTTGTTCTGGGTCTAATTTAGCTTGTACCTGTTGTATAAATTCTGTAGTAGGTGGCTTATATTCACTAGTCATAAATACAATTTTTACAGTTCCTCCACCATTCCAAACAGGATAAACTTTTACTCCACCCACACCTTCAATAGCATTTACCTTTTCTCTATAATCATAAATATTTCCACCATATGCTTGATTATCAAAACTATTTAAATACCTTTTTCTAAAATCTTCTGTTGCTTCTTCTTCTTCTCCTGGAATAGTAACTTCCAAAAGTTTAGCAACTTCAAGACCTTTTACATAATCAATAGGAATTAAATTTCCACTTGGTTTATTTCCAATAGTTCCTATAGTTTCGCATTTTAATAAATATTGTCCATTACCTAGATTTTCAATAATAGAATAATTTACATCATCATAAGAAAAGCGAGTGCCTATACTAATATTTATATTAGTAGGAGTACACTCGCCTTTTACTATTGCATATGTTGCTGGATAAGGAGATAATCCACGGTCTTTAGCTAATAATATTAAAAAATATCTTTCAGCAGTATCTCCAAAAGTATTTTTTATAAAATAATCTACAGTCGCATATAAAAGCATAAATTCTATTGCTGCGGGCATACTTGCGTCATAAATAATAGAACCTTCTCTTTTATCTATATCATTTGGTACTTTTTCAAGCATTCTATTTAAAATAATATTTTCTGTTTGGTTTTCATACATTTAAATAATATTCACTCCCTTCTCCATTTCAATGTTGCCTAGATTGGTTTTTACTGTAAATTTAGCTAATACATTACCTTTATCATAAGACAGCTCAAAATCTTCTACACTATTTATTCTATCATCTTGTGTTAAAGCTTCTTTTATTCGTCTTGGTAATTCACTATATACATATGGTATAGGTTTACCAAATAAATCTTGTAATTCTATGCCATAATTCCAGCTATAAATAACATATTGATACCTTTCTGTATTTAATATTTTATAACAAGCTTGTGCTATTGCATCTAATTCATCAATATTACCTAATATTTTTTCATCAGCTATTTTCATGCGGTACGATTTATTAGGAACTATGCTTGTTGTCGCTATATTTATATTTAAATCCGTATCTGTTCCTTGTGGTAAAAATCCCATATTATCAACCCCACTGACCAGTCAAATTTGTATGATTAGTAGACCTAGATAAAACTATAAATTCTTGTCCGCCTGCTTGTTGTACTAAAATAACACTTTCACCAACAGACAATCCATTATGAACTGTAATTTTTTTTCGCCCACTATAAGCATGATTATGACTTTCAAATAAAGCGTATCCACTACCACCTGATTTATTTTCTGTTGTATGATTAACAGTTATATCAACATCAAAATCTCTAACTAAATCAGTTAAAATTAAAAATTCTTCTGTAAGTAATTCTTTTTGGTCAATTCTAATCGTCAAGGGATTAATAGTTTCTACAACACCAAGACTGTAATCACATAGATTAGCACTATTTAATTGTTGTTTTACTAATTGTTGTATAGCTTCTTTCAAAGCAACAATACTCACTCAAAAATCCCTCCTTTAAGTGTTAAATCCATAAAATGTGAATTATTAGTATAGGTATGCTTAACTGATTCAACTAACATTTTCATATTTATTTCTTGTTTATCTATATATAATTTAACAAATATACTAGAACCACCACGAACTCTATCATCTCCAAAAGCATTTTTTATAGATAATGTACGCCTTACTCTGTTATAACGTTTAAGCATTGCTTTTGCCAATTCATCAAGATTTATTGGTTTTTCAGGATTTACAGATTTTATTTTTCTAAGAAGTCCCCATTTTGCTATAGTTTTTGTATCCATAGCAATATTACTAATTTCATGTGCATTAGTATCTTTATTATCAAAATAAAGCACAATATCATTATATGTGTCCTTATCTATATCAGAAGTAAAACTAAAATTTTCAGCAGTTTCACTATCAATTAAAATATCAACTCTCATATCATTTATATTTTTAAGAGTCAACTTTCCATAATCATCATAAAGCACATATAAATTTTTTGTAGCTTCTGTAGTTATATCTATAGCTGTCTGCATTAAATCGAATAAAGTTTGTTTACCTGCTCTAAATCGTGGAATTACATATTCAGTATCTGCAATATCACCAACAGTTAGCTGAAAATCTTCAGCTAACTGTTTTATTATTTCACTTGCTTTTTTATTTACTGTATTATAAATCTGTTCATTTTTTAGATATCTAAGCTGGTCATAAGCAATAATAGATAAAATATTATCTTTATCTAAATTACGTTTAAATACAAAACCAAAAAATATACCTACATCACCACGTTGTACTTTTACTCTATATCCTTCTTGTATATCCAACAATTCATCTTGTACTACTTTAAAAGTAATTTTGCTTGGTTGCCCTTTACGATAATATTCAATATTTACATTATCTTCAACAACTGGTATATAGCACTTATTATCAACAGTATGAATGGTTATTAATAATTCATTGCTATTATTCAAGTTTTAACACCTCTTTTAATGTAGGTGTTGATGGATTATACATTTTATTCAAATTCATAACGCTACGCCAATTCAAACTACCTCCACTCGCTAATTTTACAGCTTCATATACAGATTTTTCTTTTGTTACTTTCCAAACACTAGGAGTAATTTTATCTGTAGGTCTATTCTCTTTTATAGTATATGTTTCTTTGCCATTTTCATCAGTTTTTACCTCAACTTCTTTTGTAGCATAATACTTATACTCTTTTAGTTGTAAAGGCACCACAACATCAAATCCATTTTTAGCATCTTCACGTATACTATAATTCTCAATGGTAACCAATAAATTAGTATCAAACAAAACTTCAAAACTAGGTGTCATTCTCATTATTATTAATCGTAAAGGCTGTTTACTTTCTTTTGCTATTTTTATTTTTTCTAAATAATGTTCAGCTCCTTTAAATGAATATTCATTTAATAAATTACCTAAAATTCCTATTGAACCACCAAACAAATTATTAAATGCAGATACTCCTATTTCTGTATCGCTTTGGGAATAGTCTGCAAATGGATAATTACTATTAGGCAAAAGAAGCTCAAAAGATATTTCTTTCAGACCTTCTGTTTTAATAATATTTATTTCTCCTTCATTTATAAGATTTACAGTTTTATTTTTATTTTTTATACGTATATCCATTTTAGCTGGTGGAATAGGTAACATCATATCATCTAAATAAAAATAATATGCCATTATATATGCACCGCCTCAGCTCCATTTGCTGTAGCTTCTGCTATTTGTTCACCTATATGTGTTATAATTCCATCAAAATCAACATCTTTGGAAATATTATTTATATTTTCCATATTAATTTCAATTTTAGCAGTAGTATATTTATTTATTACTTCTTGTTCAGCAATATCTCTCATAAATTTTAAATCTTCGTCCATTATATCCATAGCTTCAGCTATTTTTTTAGTATTATCTGCTGTATCTTTAGTATTTTTAGCAGTATCATCAGTTCCTGCTAAATCCCCATAATTAGGAATAGTTCCTATTTCTGGTGTCGTATACGGAACATTATCTATTCCATTAAAAACACCTAAATTCTCAAATGGATTTGTTATTGTGTCATAAAGATTATATGCAAGTTGTCTAGCACCTAATTTATATTCTAAAGTATTTGCTCTATAAGTTATTTCACTTGTAGCAGATAAATTAGTACCAAATATTTCATTTACTGTGGATTTAACAGCATTAAAAGCATTAATCAACCCATTTATTTTTTCAATCATAAAATTAATAGCATTAGCAACAAATTCTGCTATTTCACCAAATACATTAGCCAGTGTATTTCTAAGACCATTACTTGCTATTTTCCACCCAATAAAAGCACCTACTACTGCCACAATTAAGCCTATTAATATAGGTATAGGATTTCTAGAAATTACTGCATTTAAAATTGCCATTGCTCCACTTGCTAACAAGCTTGCAACAGCCATTGCTCTTTGTGCTATACCTACAGCCACAGTCCTAGCATAAGCAATAGATAAACTAGCATTAGTTATAACAATAGCTGTATTATAGGCAAATGTATAAACAGCAGCTAATAACTGTAATCCATTATATACAACTAAATAAGCAATATATCCACCTAATGCAATACCAGCAGATGTCAACATACCTAACAAAATAGAAAATGTATATTCAATTACAACTCCTAAATTATTAAATCCATCTGTAAGTATATAAACTCCTGCTACTACTGCACCTATAGGTAAAAATATTGCACCCCACATTTCAGCAGCACTCACAGCAGTTAAAGTTTGTGCTATTCCAAGAGTACGAATAAGTTTTATTGCTGTAGGAATATATGCTATAAATTGCAATACATAACCGACTTTACTTATTGCACCTAAAATAGCAGTTTTAGCAGCTACACCAGCAAGGGCTATACCATATAATCCTACTGCACCAATAGCACCACCAAAACCAACAATTATAGTATCAATAGCAAATTTATTTTTATCGTAAAAAGCACTAATTTCATTGGATAACCATTTAACATTATTTATAAATCCATTAATAGCATTAGCACCAATAACCGCACCAGCTACTATATTATCTGCAAAACTTTTTATCAATGGGCTATTAGCTAATTTACTTATCTCAGTATATACAGGCTGAAAAGCATGACTAACTCTACTTTCAATGTTAGTCCATATATCTTGCCATTTTAAAGGAATAGTTTCAAATTGTTTATTTATTTCATCTGTTGCTCCTAAAATAGCATTTTTAATTATTTCTGCTGTTATTTCACCATCTGCACCTAATTGTTTTATTTCTCCCATAGATACACCCATATAATCAGCAATATATTTTTCTATTAATGGTGCAGCTTCAGCTATAGAACGTAATTCATCACCTTGCAGTTTTCCAGAACCAAGAGCTTGTGTTAATTGCAGTAATGCGTCTTTTTGATGTTCAATATCTGTACCACCTATATTAAATAACTTTTGGATATTTTCCATAAAAGGTACTACAGTTCTTGGGTCAGGAAATGCTTCTTTAGCGGTCATTGCAATTTTAGATACACTATCAGCCATTACATCATAAGGACCTCTTGCTCTAAGTGCTGATTGATAAATTTGTTCATTCAAAGCTATTGCCTGTTCTTGCCCTCCAGCAACTAAGTTTATTCTTGCCATAATACCTGAATATGCGTCAGAAGCTTCAACTAGTTTACTAGGAATTGAAGCTATTTCTTCTATCGCATTAAATATCATATCACCAAAAATATTTCCAATTATAAACGAACCTGTTAAGCTGTCTTTTAAACTTTCAATACTTTCTTTTAATGAAGAAACATTATTTTCAGCTTGTGTAGTGTCTACATTCATTTTTAAATATCTACCATCAGCACCATGCAAACGTCCTAATCTATCTTTATATGCTCCTAATGCTTCTAATTGTTCTATAGTATAAGGAATAGTTTTATTTATTCCTGCTATATTATTTTTTACACCATTAGCCATATTTTCCATACTTTGTTCAGCTTTTAAAGTGCTATTTGCCATTTGTTCTTCTGCTAGATAAAGATTGTTTACTGCTTGTGTAGCTTTATTAATAGGATTAGATATCCCATCTCTCATTTTTATAAACTGTTCTAAAGTAGACAAAATATCATCTCCTTTTAATTTTAGTCTTATTAGCTGCTTCTTTATCTCTTTTCATTTTTATAGCGATTGCTGCAAAAATAAAAGCCTGTTCTTCTTCAGACAGGCTTAATATTTCACTTGGTAATTTATGCAATTTGTGTAGGCAATAATACATTATATTAGAATAAATATCATTGCCGTTTATAAGTTTTTTGCTCTTTTAATTTTCGCTTCCATTCCAGACTCAAAACCATTTGCTTCATTAACTGCAAGTATTAAGTCGTTATACTCTCCAGGAATGAGCATTTTTTTTGCTAAATCTATTGCACCTATAGCACCATAGCTATTTTGTAATTCTGCATTATTTAAATTTGGATAAATAACAGTATTTTCTATCATTAAATCTGCTAATTTAGCTGAATCTGTTTCAATATATGATTGTTGTGTTTTAGGATTAGTTACACGTTTTTTACATTGTGCTTTCAATTTACTTAACTCTGTTGCAGTTAAAATTTTAATTTTCCATGGTATAGGATTACCTTTTTCATCAATAAAACGTTCAGACGCTATATAATCAACTTCTTTATATTTAATAGCACTTTCAGCCATAAAAGCTTTTAAATTATCACTCATTTATATCTCTCCTTATTTCATTCCATCAATGTCTTTAAATTTTTCAGGCATTTCAAATCCTTCAAAAGTAAAATCTACATCTTGCTCAAGCCAATCACCATCAGCATCAAAACCAGCTATTGTTGCACCATCTAAGTTACAATCTTTTAAAATAACAGTTTGACTACCTACTGAACTTGTTGGGTCATAATTTTGAATAATAATATCAAAATAAAAATCTTGCCCTGTATCTTGATATTGTTTAACAAGCTCATTAAAACGAGAAGTATTATTATAAATAGTCATAGAACCTGTATAATTAACATTTGTTGTTCTATGTCCTACTGCTGTTCGTCCAAGAATAGGTACTTCTACCTTATTTTTTTCAGCTTTTGCTTCTAAATTTTTAGCTTGCATAAGCAAAAATCTTTCTCCATTTAAATTATTTATAACACAAGACGCTAATTTTGCAGATACAACATCCTTAGCATGCATTGTTCTATTCGTATCCATTAATAATCACCAACTTTCTAAGCTACAATAATATTCATATAAAGTTTTTCCATACACATTACAGGTTGTATAGCATATTCACTTAAAACAGTTTCTTTTGATTGTCCCATTGTAGGGATTGGCACATCTTCTGCCTTAAAATTAGTAATTGCTCTTATTCGTTGCATTTCCTTTTCATATGCTACAATATCGCCCCAAAGAGCCATACGACCTTCATCGTCATTTGGCTCTTTTCCTAAATATGTTTTATTAAATAATCTAGCTATATCAATGGCATGTTGGTCTAATACACGAATAACCTGATTACTAGAAAAATCTTCATTTTTTTCTTTACTAAAAGAAGTAAATGTATTTATATCTCTAAGAATGTTTATATCTCCAACTATATCACCATCAACATTATCTGCTACACGGTGAAATATAAGCATACCATTTGTAATAGCTTTTTCTAATTCTGTTTGTTTATAATTTGTATTTATAATATATTCACCATCATATGTTTTATTTGTACAACTTGCATTTACAGCACAAGAAGCTTCTGCACCTGTTACCCAGTAAACTAAATTTGCAGGACTTTCACCTTTATCTATGACAGAATTTTGAATACTAATAACACCTTCATAATCAGCATTTTCATATCCATAAACTACACATTGAAATTTTGCTCCTACTTCATCACGCAAACGCTTAGTAAACTGTATCATTAAATCTTGAATAGTTTCATCTGTAGAAGCACAACCTAAAATATTAAAATAATATGGTTCAATTTTTTCTAAGAAATCTTGGTATTGCAAACCAGATATTTCACCACCATTACTACCACCTTCAAGCGGTGTACCAGATGTAATAGATTCAGATAATAAGCCTGTACGCTTAAATACTACATAATCATTATCTGTAATTTCTGCCCATGTAGAAATTGTTTGTTTATCTATCATAGTAAATGTAGTATCTTTTTGTGCTATAGCTGCACTGCCAATTTGTGCCATTCCTATCATAGAATTATTAATATCTTTATATTCGTTCAAATAAGTGATTACATCATATTTTGTTTCATCATCAATATTAGGCTGAATTGCAATAGTAAAGTTATTGCCTCTAACGCCACCATATTTAGCAGTTGCTAAATTATTACTAGCTTTAATTGCTCCATTATTAATTCTATAAAAATAACCTGTTTTAAGATTTTTAAATAAATCTCTCAAAGGCTTCATTTTTTCATGACTGTAATCATAACCAAAATAAAGCATGGAATTTTTTTGAAAATCAGCATTTTCTACTGTAAATACTTCACCTTCAATACCCCAATCTAAATCTAAAGGCATTGCAGCATATCCACGGTCTGCCATATTTACACTAGCACGTACTTTACTAACAAAATTAATATAAGTACCTGGTAATTTTTTATTTTGTGTAAGCCAAGTGCCGCCACCTAAAGCCATAGTTTATTCCTCCTAATTTTTTTCTTCCTTTATTGGAGTAGATAAAAATTTATCTAATTCTTGTTTTATTTCTTCATGTGTATAATTTTTATTATTAGATAAAATAACCGCTAGTATATCTTTATACTGACGATATTTTTTAGATTGCAAAATCTGCGTTTTAGTATACATTTATTTCACCTTTTGTTTTTGAATTAATTTTTGCATTAATGGACCTCGTTGTATTGGTCTTACTATAAAGAAATCATAATTTATTTGTAAATGTAAAATATTATCTACTATATTAGCTTCCATATTTGTACCACGAATTAAATCATTTTCCATATAAATATACTCTAATATAGGATAAAGTCTATCTAAAATAGCATTTATTTCTTGTTGTGGTTCTAACTCACTTTTAGGAAAGTACCTTATCATAAATATATTTTTTCTAAGATAACGATTGCCATATATAAGATTAAAACTACTATCTAATAATCTTACATAAAAAGAAGGTTCTTCAAATCCTTGTGGAATATCATTTATATAATAAGTGTAGTTATTACCAAATTCATTATTTAAAGCCTTTATTATACCTTTTACAATATCTTGCCCATTTACATCAACCATGTAAGTGTCTCCTTAAAAAATCGTAAAATCTTTGCTGTACATAAGCATATCCTTCTTGCTCAACTAATTTAGCAGATAATTTCATCATATGATGACCTTCCACAAAATTTGTTTTTAATCGTTTTCCTAAAACAGGTACATATCTACCTACTTTTTGTCTATGCCCATTTTCAACATAACTTGCATATTCCATAGGATTAACTATAGAAGCTATATAATAGTTCCTATGTTTAATAGCTTTTGTTATATACCAAGACCTGCGTAATGACCCACCTTGAGATATTTTTTTTAACTTAACTTTTCCTTTATTTTTACCTCGTTTGATTTTGCCTACTACTTCAAATGTACCTTTACCTACTGGAGTTCTTTTTTTTACTTCTGTAAAAAATATCGTTGCTAATTCATTAGCCATTTGTCTTATAAATAAATCTTTATGTTCATTTAATGCTTCTAAATTAGCTTCAAATTGTTTTAACTTTTTAAAATTCTTTTTCATCATGCAAAATCATTATATAACTCAAGATTTATTTCTTGGTGTGTTTTATAAATAGCAGGTTTACCACTACAAACATAATCTGTAGTTAACCCTTGTCTACATATGGATACATAAGAACCAGCTTTTATCAGTATATCGGAAGGTAAAAATAATTTAATACTTTGTGTAAGTTTAGCTTGCTCATCATCTGTTGTACTAGGAAAATTAGAAAAAGACATTCTACAAGAAACATTTTCAAGATAAATTTTTTTTACTTGTCTAGTAATACCTGTATTAATATCATTTATTTTTTCATAAGTATAAATATTACAAGTATCTTCATATAATTTCTCTATAGCTATTTTAGCTTTTAGCCTAGATTTATCTAATATACTCATTTTGATAATCTCCTATATTTTCTTAATTGAAATATATAATTTTTTAATACGGAGTTAGCAAACACAATATTATTAGAACTGTTGCTGAAATTAACAGTTATATCTCCCTCTTTTATACTTGTTATATCACCACTAGAACCTTCTTCATTACCAATATTCTCATTTCTGTAAATATCCATAGCCATTCTATAAGCAGTATTTACTAAGCCTTCAGGTAATTCATCAATATTACAGTAATTTAATATTGTTTCTTCAACATCATCTAAAATAAATTGAAGGACTGTATCCTTTTCATCAGATACAGTCCCTAATAAATTTTTAAGTTTAGTTACTTCTAGCATAATATCATCCTACTTTATGCTTAAATGCTACCATACGAATTTGTTTTTTATCATACACTCGTTCCCAATTTGTAGAATTTTCAAGCTCTACAAAAGTAGGGCTTTCTACATTAGTTCTTACTTTATTAGTCCATTTAATTCCACGTGGATGCATGATAAAACATTGACGATTAATAAGATAATCAATACCTGAACCCATTAATTTTTCTCGGTCAGTTTCAGTAGCAACAAAACCTTCTGGACTACCATTACCTAATGCAATAGCACCTTGTCCAAAAAGATAAGTTGTATATACGCCTTCATCTACTGGGCAACCATCATCAACAATTACTCTACGGTCTTGATATGTTTCAAACTCTACAGAATTGCTATCTCTTTCTGTAGAAATAAGATTTTGCTGTTTTAAATAAGATTTTGTTTTAGAATGCATAATTACGCCTGTAAGTTGGTCTTGTGCATCTCCTAAAAGTTGAAGGGCTTCAATAAAAGCAGAAGCAGAAATATTAGCAGCTTTTCCACTTGACGTAGATACATCATATACATGTTCTGCTTTCATTTTTTCAGACGAAAAAACGCCTTTAAGAATACGAAGTAATACTTTTTGTCGTTGACGTTCCCAGTATTTAGCAACAAGTGTTGCAATAGCTTCCATAGGGTCTTTTCCTGCAAGCTGTGCAGATAAATCTGTAGCAGCCCAAGCTTTAGCAAGACGAATAGTAGTAGATATATCTTGATTAGATGTAATTTTAGCAGGTGTTAATTTAGTTCCTTCAATTACAATTTCAGCATCTCCTGTCAAATCTTCAAAAAATGGCATATGATGAATTGGTGCTGGTTCACTTGCTAAACGGTCAAATTCTGCATTATTACTAACAATTCCACTTTGGTAAAGTGCAGATAATTCCATAGAACGATTAATCACATATGGATTAAATAGCTCTGGTACAATAATATCTTGTAAAGTTGTTGCCATTAGTTAATACCTCCAATATTTACTCCAGCAGCTTGAGCCAATGCTCTAGCTTGTTGTGGATTTTCTCTAAATAATTTACCTTGTTCAGTAAGATTAAAATGTTCTTTACTAAATGGATTATTTATAGGATTACCACCTACTTTAGGCTCATAACTTTGTTTATCATTTTTAAATAAAAAAGGCTTAGATTGTTTCAATGGATTAATCTGTTCATCTAAGCCTGTTACTGTACCATCATCAGATACAATTAATTTAGTTTTATCAATTAAACTTGCTACAATATCAACATCTTGTGCTGTGTTAGTTAATTTTAATTTTACTGCACTATCAATACGTAAATTTTTTAAATCTTGCTCGTATTTAGTTTTAGAAGATTTATTTTCTTCTTGTAACTGTTGAATAGTACTTTCTAATTTTTCTTTATCTCCAGCTGTTTTCTTCAATGTTTCAAGCTGTTTATCACGTTCTTTAATCTGCATTTCAAGATTAGATTTAGCTGTAATAGTTTCATCAAATTTTGCTTTTTCTACATAATTATCTTTTAAAAATTTCTTTAAACCTTCTGTTGCTTTCTTTTTTGCTTCATCTGCAAGATTTAAAGAAGCAATATATTCTTCAATAGTCATCTTATCTTCTCCTTATCAACCTGCTGTATAAGTACCTGTAATAGAAGCTGTACTTTCATCATCTAAATGTGCAGTACCAGAAATGCTTGTACCTGTAATATTTAATTCAATTGATGTAATTTTTGCACCAGTATCACCTTTTGCTCCAGCTACTCCTTGCTCACCAGTATCTCCTTTTGGTCCTTGTTGTCCGACATCCCCTTTTTCTCCTTTTTCACCTTTAAGAGAATTTAAAAAATCATCTTCTGTCTTATCAGAATTACCTTCTTGTGATTTCCAAAGTTCATAAGCAGATTGACCATTTTCTCCTTGTGGTCCTGGAGTCATTGCTCTATTATTAGCATCTTCAATTCCTTTTTCCATATTATTCATTAAATCTTTTGTAATAAGTTCTCCCTCTGTCCAGTCATGTTTACTATACATAATATTATTCTTCCTTTCCTATTATACATTGTCCTATTTTTCCAGTTCCAATAACCGCAACTTTCGTTTCGGCTGTATAAATGCGGTTATTTTTTACACAGTCTTGAATAATCCTAATAATCTCATATTCATTTAAATCAGCTACCGCACTAAACGGGAAATCTTGTTTAAATAAATTAAGATATTCCATAATCCATTTATACATCTTCATCACCACCTTTCTAAGTCCAAAAACCACCATTATATAAAATGATATTCCATATAATTACCCAAAACATTCTTACCAAAAAATTTATTTCTACAGTATTTCCATTACACAAAATCCCACTTACTATCTGCGTAGTAAATAAAATTATTGTTAATATATGCCATATATCCATTCAACCATCTCCTTAAAATTAAGAACAACAATATTTATCATCTTGTCATTCTTTATAGGTTTTAGTTTTATCAATAAAAACTTCTTTCCAATCACTATATTTCATATTACCATCAATATAATATGTTTTATTTTCATCATTTCTAGCAGCTCTTTGACTTCCTTTTAAATTTTTTATATGTGGAATTATGCAACTTCTACACCAACAATGAAAAGGTGGAGCTGTTATACCTATTTTAAAATCAGACATATTGAACACTTTCCTATCTAAATATCTACAAATATCTGATGTTCTACGGTCTAAAGTAGCTAATATTTCATATTCCTTAACATTTAAATTATTTAAACTATCTTTTTCACCTAAAGTAATAAAATATGCTGATTCAGTCGCAATTAATCGCCCTGCCTGACTTAAAGATGTATTCATTTTTTTAGCAAATTCTTTTACAACTTTATCTTGCGGTGTCCCTCTTACTAAAAGCTGCACTAATGTATTTTGTAAGGTATTAATTAGTTTATTTTTATCTTTCCATATACGGTCAGAAAAATTTAAATTATCAATAGCCCATGGTCTAGTAAGAATTTTTTCAAGAGTTTTTGTATCTATTTGTGCTATTTCAAAGCCCATATTAAAACCTGTCTGTAATTCATAAGCTGTTTTATAATAAGTATCTTTATATGTGTCTTGCATAGCTTCATACATTCCATCTAAATAATTTCCATACAGATATTCTAAATGTTCTTGTATTTGCAATTTAATCGCTTCAAGTCTTGATATGTGAAATTTAGCTGAAGCATTTTCTAGCTGTTTAGTCCAATCATTGGCGATACCATTTTCTTTAGCTCGTTTAATATATTGTTTTAAGGTCCATTTAAATTCTTCAAGTTCATTATTTTTTAAAAGCATTTTAGCTGCTCTTAAACTTACATCATTATTAATTTTTAAACGCATATACCATTTAGCAATATCTTTTTCGATATTAAATATTGCTTCCATATACATATCTTTTATACGTTCTAAAAATTCATCTTCTTGGCTCAACTGTGCTTCGTATAACTGTTCAAATCTTATTTTCCAATACTCATCATTAAGTATTGCCATTATCTTCACCACCGCTAAAAGCCTTACTATAAATATCTTCTAGTTCTTGCTTTTTCTTTTGTTCATCTTCTAGTTGTTTTTGCTCATCTTCTGCATTTTCAACAAATGGATGATTTTTTAGAATAGTTTTATTGGATACTACTCCAACAGATTTACTACACATATCTACAAGTTCAGCATCATTTCTAATACTTGTCCTTGTCCAAGTTTGAATAATTTGTTTAGGTTCAAATCCTTTATATTTACAGATAGCACGTATAAGTTCACCAAACCCAAGCCTAAATTCAGTTTCTAATAAACCAGCCTTTAAATCTAATAAAGAATATAAAAACTTCATAGCTTCACCACTGGTATTATCAAATGATTGCTGTTGTGGGTCCACACCTTGTCCCATACTAAAAATAGCTTTTCTTGTTATTTCTAATAACTCTTTCCTTGCTTCAACTGGTATTTCAATTGTTAATGTAGATACTCCACTTTTGTCAGAAGCGTCATCACTTTCTGTTTTAATAGCTTTATAATATTTTAGGTCATTTAGAAATTCGTTTAAATCTTGTCCTCCATAATTATTAAGTATAAAAATAACTTCTTGGATATCTTCTAAATCATCTACAAATCCACTATATGTTTTATCATAAACATCAATAAGTGATTTTATCTTATTAAAATCATTAGTTAATGTATTATTATTGGGAAATTCAATAAAAGGTATTTGTTCAAAATTATGATTATAAATATTTGTTGGCTGTCCGTTTATACCCGAAGTAGTAAAAATATTATATGGTTCAAATACCTCTCCACGTTGTCTATAAGTAGCACATTTCGTATTATTCCATAGCTCACAAATATCCCATTCTTTCCCTTCATCATCAATAGATTTATATGTTCTAAGTACAGCCTGTAGCTCTTTTTCCAATCTCGTACTATATACTGGATAAATTTGCATAGAAGGAATAACTGCCCAACGAAAACCTTTTACATTATCAATCCAATAATGTAGCCAACCAACACCACTATTACTTGCTTCTACACATAAATCTTTAGCTTTTTTAGCATAAGCATCTCCTAGAACATTTGCTATATGCTCATTCATAATATCATCTTTAACATCAAATAGCGGTGGAGCTGTAAAAAGATAACTTGCTTTTTGATTTACCAATAACTGATGAAAATTAAAAGCTATTTTATTATCTGCACATCGTAAAGGATTAGGTTTTCCTCCCTGCAATTTTTCCTTTGGTTCTCTATGCAATATATCGTTATCTCCTAGATAATATCTTTGTGCTATTAGTGCATTTCTTACAAATACCGAGTGATAAGATAAATATTTATTTATTAAATTTCTAGCTTGCTCTAAATTCAAATTAAATTACCTCACTTAAATATACTCATGCCACCTTTAGATAAATCTTCTGCTACGCCTGTAGTAGAATCTGGTGCGTCATCGTGTTTATTTTTACCTTCACGTTGATATTTAGTCATTGCCTCATAATAGTCTGACCATCTATTTTGCCAACCAACAGGAAAATAGATATGTTCCATAACCCAAGTAGCATTAGATAAAATACGAGCTTGTTTGTTTTTGGATTGGTGAAACCATTTTATTACACATTTATTAGTTCCTAATTTTTCTAATAAAATACGTCGTACACTTCTCGCAAATCCACGTCCACCATTGTTACTTTCAAATTTAGCTTTATTTACTCCATTTATATATAAAGCATGAGCTACAGTATTTTCTGTAACTTCCATTGAGGCTTTAGTATATATAACATCTAATACATATGCTTCATTTTGAAAAGTAGCTCCATAGATAATGCAACATAAATAATCGTCGCCTTCATCTGCTGTATCTATATAAGCCCTAACTTGTTTAAATGTAGGTAAATCACCAGTATAAGTTTTAAAATTACTATATAATTTGCCTTTTAAATCTATTGGTTCTTGCTGATAATTTGCAGACCAAATATCCAACCCCATAGCTTTTTTCTTATCTTCACAAGATTTAGCAGATAATATCTCATCACATAGCATAGAATTATCATCACAAACTGCTTTAAATTTTATATGTTCTACTTCATCACAAGAATAATGTTCTAAGGCTCTACCAGCTAAATCATCACTAGCCCAACGAGTCATTATTATTATTATCTTTCCACCTTCTTCAAGACGAGAAAGCATTGTATTTGTAAACCATTCCCAATGCTTTTCCTTTACACTTTCATTATTGGCTTCTTCTGCATTTTTAATAAGGTCATCAATTATTAAAAGGTCGCAACCAAAACCTGTAGCTGTACCTGTAGGACTTGTAGCAAGGTAATTATTATAACCACCTTCTAAGCTCCATAAATTCATAGCACCATCACCATGTTTTATATATGTAAAAGGAAATACATCATGAAATACTGGTTTATATATATCTGCTTTAGCTTCTTGTATATCATTTCTCACATTTTTAGAGAACATAGTTGATAAAGTTTCATTATAACTTCCAGTCATTATTTTTTTTGTACGGTCTTTACCTAATATCCATTCCACAAATAATCCTGCTGTACGACTTTTACCATGTCTAGGAGGAACATTTAATATTAATACTTTCTTATCTGATGTAATAAAATTTTGAAGCGTATTACAAATATCAACTAAAAAAGCTCTATCTAATTTATAAAATTCTGGAGCTTTTAATTGGGCATAAAAAAAGAACTCACGTCTTGCAAGTTCTATCTTTGCACCTAGTCTAGCTAAGTTTCTATTCATTTTATTAACCTCAATAATTCATCTCTAGTAAGATTTTCAAATGGATTTTCAGTTATAGTATTTATATTTTGTGTTATTTCTTGTACTTGGTTTTCTGTAGCTTCTCCACGACTTAAGCGTTCTATCTTAACCGAAGTATCAAACAAACGAATAATTTCACTTGCATTTAGTTTAGATACATCTATTTTCTTTAACGCTTCTACTGCCTTTGCTTGCATAGACATTGCAATAGCAATATGACGTTTAGCCATCTTCTTACGTTCTTTTACAGCGGTTTTATATTCTATCTCCTGGAGTGATTTATCCCATGCTATACAACGTTCTTGCCAATTATATTTTTGCTTCCAATTGACAAGTAATTGTCTACTTTTTGACAACCTTTTAGCAAGCGAAGTTACATTTCTATCTTCCATTTCTAAATAGGCTTTAAATGCAGAAAAAGCCTTTTCGGTTTCACCATCTTGTCTTTCCCATGGTCTTAAATTTTCATTGCTCATCACTCTCCCTCCAAATAAAAAAGGTAGGTTTCTAAACCTACCTATCTAATAAAACCTGCAAATGTTATTTTTTTTGGTTTCATATTGTATTTCTTAGCAATTTCCATGCTCCTATTATTAAATAATTTTAATGTCCATAATTATACTTCCTTTCTTATTTTTAGGCATAAAAAAAGCACCTATTTAGGTGCTTTAAATATGTTTATATGTTATAATATCTCTCGTTGCCCTTCCTATACTGGTAACAGTTAGGAGGTGTCCATATGTCAAGATTTATCATGTTTTTAGAAGCTGTCATGGCAAGTATAGTTGCCTACTATATTTGCAAAGGGTTAGATAAGCTTCTTTCGGTTTTATGTGGCAACTAGCCTAGCTTCAGCGTTAGCTATATAACGCAAGAAACCCCATGAAGGTGCGAGCTTCATGGGGTTTTGCTGTCCATATGACAATTTATCATGTTTTGCCTATATTTAGTATAGCATATTACATAAATTTTGCAACATGAAGGCTATTATTCTAATATAAATTATAAAAATACATATTATTATTAAAATATATGGGTATATACCAATATTTATACAAGATAAACTTATAAAACAATAAAACCGCTAGTATTTTTACCAACGGTTTATCTTTTTCTTTAACAAGTATAACTATATCACAATTAAAGTATGAACTTCTATGAATTTTAGTGAACTTTAGTGAACTAATTTTTTATTTTTTTTGCAACAATGGATAATCCTTGAGAATGTAATGTATGCACCCATCTAAATGAACAATTAATAGAACAAGCAATTTCTTCCCATTTTCTAAGAGAAACATAACGTAAAATAAGTACATTCTTAATATTTTCGCTCATATTTATATTGTTTAAAAAAGATTTTATTTCTATGCGTTTATTTAGCCATTCTAATTTTAATCTTTCCATTTCTTCTTCCTGTTGTTCTAATTTAGATATAAAATCACTGGTATCATGTTTTATATTACTAAAACCTGTACGTTCTTTATATGATGGAATTAACATAATAGATGTTGCACGTAATTCTTCTAAATCTGCATTACATCTTAAACATACTTGTTTAGCCTTATATACCTGTTGTAAATATTCTTTTGCTTCATCTATTTTAGTCATTATTTCTATACCTCCTTTATTTCATATAAACACTAAAAGGATAGCTTTATTTTAGCTATCCTTTTAGTGGATTTATCCTATTAAAAATATTGCAGCTACTATTAAAGTAAACACAATGCCTGCAATTCCTAATATAGTAATATCTTTTTCGTAAAATTCATGCTCTGTCTTTAGTGGTATTCTTACCAACTTAGGTTCTTTATTATTCATATTGACCTTCTTTCATGACCTTTTTATCATTTGTCTCTCCATCACGAAAAACTACTTTTTCCATTTTTATACTAAAATGCTTCCATAAAAAATCATTACCACGTTTAAATACCTTCCTACAAATGGATTTAAAAAACTTTCTACGGTCCATTTTCTCAACAGCTTTTTTATATGTTGTATCTGCATATTGTCCATCATTTGTAAGAGGATTTATCCCTTCCTTTCTCATTCACTCACCAGCCTTTATATTTTTTACTACCTTTTTAGAAAATTCTTTTGCAAATCTATGTTTTAATGTACAGTTATTTTTATTACATGGTTTCTTATTAATCCAACACATATACCCTGTGTCGGCTTCATAATATCGTTCATCACATTGCATAGTCGTTCACACTCTTTGTATTTTTTAACACTTATAAACTTTCTAAATCACCGTGTAATTCTTTCATTTCTTGATAATATTCAATTTTGTGTTGTTCATATATTTTTTCAAATAAATCTTCATCATCAAATATATTCCCAATTATTTTTATTTCATTATAAAAAAATTCAACTGATAATATTGCTCCGGTATTATAACCAAACACAAAATTATTATCTTCAAAAACAGCAACAGCACGAGAAGGTTCGTCCCATTCTGGTTTAACTTCTTCTACAATATCTCCTTCAAAAATCTCATTTCCGTTTACATCTTTAAGCCATATTGCTTGCCCCACTGTTTCTGGATTAACTTCATGCATTACTATTGGTCCGGCATTTTCTCCATCAAATATATAATGTCTTATTTTTTCATCTTTCGTATTTTTAAATAAAACTTTTCTAACATATCCACCATAACACCATTTATTTGTATTTATATCTTTACCTCTAAATAATATTTCCCTCATCATTTATACCTCTATAAAATTAATATTAGGATACATATCTAGGAGCATTTTCTTTTTTATTTTGTACGCTTCTGTTTTTACACCTTTAACATCAATTATTTCTCTATGTCCATCAGCATACTCAACTTCAAAATCAGCTACATAACGTATACCTTTTGTACGCTCCCCATTTTCTAATGTAAATCCTCTTAAAATCAAAAATTCTGGCTGTAACTTTATCCAATTTATTTCTCCATTAATACGTTTAGATTTTAATTTTAAATAGTATTCTGCTTCTTTCTTACTATCAAATTTTAAATTGCCTATTATTGTTTTTTTTGCATTATATTTTGGTCTATTTTGCATTATTTTTAACTCCATAAATATTTAATATTTCTGTTATATGTTTTGTTGCTTTTTCCTTAGTTTTAAAACAATTACCTGTTATAAAAAAAGCATAATCAGTTGTTGTTTCATCCCATTTATCTTCTATAACATCACCTGAAATACCAACATAATAATATGTTTCCTGTTCTTTTGGTTTCCAACAAATTTTTTTCTTTACAGTATTTTCAACTTCTTTTTTTATCCTATTAAATTCCTTTTCTATTTCCTTATACTTTTTTCTGCTTTCCAACAATACTTTACGTTCACCTTTATCTAAAGTATAAGTTGTAGCATATATCTTATATTCATCTTTTAAAAAGAATGGATTAGGCTCTAATATTTCTAAAAAAACAATATCCTCTTTTTTTATTATCCCAGCATTTCCACTTATAAATTCACTCATTATTATTCCTCATCTTTTTAAAACTAATTACTACACAAAAACCATTTTCTTTATCTTTAGCAATCATTGTATTTTTACTAAGAAAATCAACTACATCTGGATTATTTTTTCCATATTGCAATAATAACTTCATTGCAATGTCTATATATTCAAGCTTATCTTTTATTGACTCTAAATCTTCCATAGAAATTTGCTCCTAATTTGTTGATATCATGAAATAATCAAATCCACCTGTAATTTTCCCACCATGTGATTTAACTATTTTAGGTTCGTTTATATCTTCTTTAATCTCACCTATAGATTTAAGATAATCAGCATATTTATATAGTCCTTCTAAGTTATTAGTATCATAAAAACTTGCTACTAAACCATATTTATTTTTTAATCCTGTTTCTGCCATTAAACGATTAATGTCATTTCTACGTTTTTCCCTCTTAGCTTTATTTTCCACTTCTATTCTTTTCTGCTCTGCTTCTATTTTTCTTTTAGGTTCAGGATTCCAATACTCTTTATGCTCTTGATAAAATGCTTTGCTATAACATTCTTTACAGCAAAATCTTTTGTTTTTATAATTACTTTCAAACTCTTTTCTACATTCAGGATTTGCACATATCTTTTTCATAATCACACCGCCTGTGCTAATCTTATACGATAATTTTCTGCACCTTTCATTCCAACAGGTTTTGTCATTTCTGCAATTCTACTCATTATTCGTTCTCCAAATAATTCAAATAGTTCTTGCATATTGTAATTAGTTGTTATTATCGTTGTAAGATTATTTTCATATCTAGTGTTTATTAACAAAAATAAATTTTCACGTTCCCAACTACCCACCATTTTTAAATTTCCGTTGCTATCTCTATCTTTTTCTGCTCCAAAATCATCAAGAATTAATACATCAACTTGTTTAGCTTTATTTACTAATTCCGTTGCTATTAAAGCTTTTTCCTTGTCATTAAAGCCTTGTTTTATACAATCAAATAAATTTGCTGTAACAATCATCATGCTTGGTATATTTTGTTTCAATAAATTATTTAATATAGCTGCTGCAAGATGTGTTTTACCACACCCATATCTACCGTGTAACCTCAATCCCCTACTTTTAGGAATATAATTCGTACAGAAATCTAAACAATCATTATAAGCATTCTCTGTTGCTGGCAATATTTTAAAATTATTAAAGGTCTTACCTTCAAAAAGTTTCCCCACATTGCTTTGCTCCATAAGCCTATTTATTTTTTCTTGCTGTTTATAATTTTTCCAGCGTTCACAATTACTGTAGCTTATAAAATATTTACCAGCTTGTTCATCTACTTTTACATAAAAACAATTTTTGCAATCAATACCATGCTTATTACAAATCTTACATTTTTCTTGTCTATACATAGCATCAACTAATGCCATTTCATTTTTAGAAAACTCACATGGTATATATTTTATTCCTAGTTCTTTACATACCAATTTCCCATCAATCAAGCTCTGCCCAATTGATATCTGTTCCTGTCTTTCTTTGAGCCTGCGTTGCAGTTCTTGATAGGTTGCTAGATTGTAATTGTCCATTAGATTCACCACCTGCTATTTTCAAATTTGCCCAACCTCTTAATATTCCACCTACATACTTAACAAAGTATATTCCTTGCAATTTTCTAGAGCTTTGCAATGCTTTTTTTAGAGCCTGTATAGTTTGTTCTGCTCCATAAACTTGTGCATATTCTCTAAGACAGGCTATTTCATTAGCTCCTGGTGTTCCTCCTAGATTAGAGCAGATTCGATTTTGATAGAAAATAAGTACTTGACTTTCTGCTGGAGAAATGTTATCATCACGCGCGTTATTATATATATATATATTATTCTCTATATCTCTATTACTCTTATTAGGGTTTTGTTTTAGGTTTGGTATTGGGTTTGTATTTAGGTTTTGAGTTAGGTTTGATTTTAGGTTTGTATTTTCTGTTATGAGGTCGTAAGAGTTCGCATTATTATTGAGTTCTTGGGTTTCATTTAGGTTTTGTTTTAGGTTTGTATTTGGGTTTGGTTTTGGGTTTTGAATTAGGTTTTGATTTAGGTTTGGTGTTACATTTTCAACATAATTTTTTATTAAAGCATATGTTGAGCTTTTACCTCGTGTCTTACTGGGAATATATTCTATCAATCCTGCTTCAATAAGTTTTTTTCGTTTATCATTTAACTTACTATAATTTTTCAAATTAGCTTCTATCATCAATGTATTATTATCTATATTAAATTGAGTAGGTCGCCTAAGATAATTCCATTTGTCCCATAATACCCAATATAAAATCTGGGTATCGTTATCTAATTTACTAGCATAATTAGAACGAAAAGAAATTATTAAAGATAAAGGTTTTAATTCCATATTTTTTACCTCGTGGATAGGTGCTTGTCTTTATGGCAAGCACCTTTTCCTATTTATTGTGCCACTGTTGGCATTTGTACAACATTATTTGGTGCTGATATATCAACTACAGATACATCATCTGTTACTGTTTCAGCTTCAGTATCTTCTCCAAATAAAGAAATTTGATTTCTCTTACCATCTAAATACTTGCGTGCTTCTTGTTCAAATGCCCAAAGAGCGTCAACCGCTTCTTGATTAAAGAACCCAGCTTGACTTGCTTCTACCTCATCAGAAGGACATTTCATAAGAGGTGTATTTACTACTATCTCTCTATCAGCAGAAGGCACATAAAACATGCTAGAAATAACTGCTGACATTGTTTTATCTTCTGCATACTTGAAACTTACCGCATAAGGTTTTATACGTTTTATAAGTAATGCTCCTAATCCTAAAATATTTAATGTTGGCTTAGTTAAATTTTCTAAAGCTGTAAAAAATTCTGGTGCTGGTTCATCGTTAAATATAGATGTATGATATGATGGCTTTTTATTTTCATTTGTCCTCATATATTCAATAGTTAATTTACCGGAACTTTCCTGATATTTAATCTTGTTAATAGTTACATTGCTCATTTTGTTATTACCCCCATATTCTTTTTAGTTAAATTATATTTTTTAGCAATTTCTTTAGTTAATTTAACGGACTCTACATGATATTTAGCATTAAAAGTATTACTACCTAATGTATGCCATTCTATATGATGTTTTCTGCATAATGGTAATACAGGAATACCAATTTGAAATACCTCTGTTCTATCTCTACCCATACCAATAGCAGATACATGATGTAATTCCGCTTTAGTGCCACATATACAGCACTTTTTATGAAGTAAACACATATAGATATATTTATTAATATCCTCACATAATTCACTTAATGGCTGTTTTGTTGGGATTTCATATTCTATGATGAAATCTATTAAATAAGTAATAAATTCCTTTGCAGTAGTCATATCGCAACTTGATAAAGAAAATATTTCCTTATTTAAGGATTGCATTCGTTTTACTACAAATTCAGTTTTCATCAATCTTTTTACATATTCAGGAAGATATCCACTCCATTCAGCAATTTCTTTCATTAATGCATAAGCTTTTTTTCTTTGCTCATTACTGATATATCTACCATCATTAAGCCCAATATCAACCATACTATATTTACGAAAGCAAGCCCTATCTATATTGGTATAAGGTGCTTTTATTAATAGTCCCTCTGGTGTAATATCTATGATTTTCCCATGTATTATCTCCATAATTAATACCTACTTTTCCATTTATTCTTATAAACTTGCATTAAATTCATATTATTAAGATACTCAAAAAAGTTTTGTATTATAGGATAAATTGAAGGTGTTTCCTCTCTTGTATATTTTTCAGTCCAAACGTATTTTCCATTACTTACTAAATAAATAAATTCTTTTGCTTCAGGAATAAGCTCTAAATACATTGGATGCTGTGGACTATCTATAAACTTGCCCACATTATATTTTGATGTATATTTGATATCATATATAACACCAGCTTTTAAAGCATCTAATCTTCCATATAAAACTAAATCCAATCCATTAACATTTATTGTTTTACTAGCTACATACTGAAATCTTCCACCTTGTATATAGTCTGCAATATTTATAGCAGCAGTTATTTCATCTGTAGATATATCAGTAATATTTTTAGGGTCAGTATACTCATACACTAATCTTTCAAAATCTATTCCACGCTGTATTGCTTCATTTGGTGGGCTATATATTTTATTAAGTGTATTGAGGAAGCTTTGGTGAGCTTCCTCTGTATAATCATCAATGCAATTAAATTGATACAAATAGGAATTAAGCAGACTTTGTGTCATCAGATACTTCATTAACAAATTCTCCCTTCAATTTGTTCCATTTAAAGCCTAATTCTTTTGTTTTATCGAACAATATAGATTTACATTCCTTTTCACTAGTCAATATATGTTTTTGATTATTTATTAAGTCTAAAACTTCCATTGCTTCACTTGGTGTTGTTATTGCTTCTGTTGCTTCTTTTATTGTATTAATTATTTTTTGATATGCTTTTTTCTCTTTTTCAGCATCTTTAGCTTCAGCTTTTATATTTTCATTTATCTGATGAAAAAGATTTGTTAAAAATCCATTTTGATTTCCATTTAATTCTGGTATTGTAAGTACACCATGTATACCATGTGTTCCTTTAGCATAATAACGTTCACAATTAGTAAAACCTATCGTTCTAACATTATTTTGCATTTCCATGAACCCACCTAAATCCATTGGTTGCCATACATTATCCTTTGTTTGTCCTTCTACTAAAATTCTAAGACGAGTATTATCTCCATCTTTTTCTTCTTTAGCATGAAATACTATTACTACATGTTTATTTAATTGGTAATAACAATAATCTATAAATCTTGCAAACTCTCTACCAACAGCTCCATATCCTTTTAAACTAAGCGAACCATCTCTTTGACCATTTTTAGCGTTTTGTTTTATTACATATGCCGACATCAATTTAATAAGTTGTCCGCCTGTATCTATTACAAGAGTTTCATAATCAATTAAATTAAGTGGTACCAAGTCCTCCAACAATTCTTCATAAGTATCAGGTTGAATAAAATCTGTTCTGTATCTTGCTTCTACCCTGTCAGTTCCTCTATCAACATCAATCAATAATGGTTTAGGTGCAGACAAAGCAAGAGTCGTTTTCCCTATACCTGGATATCCTGCAATTAACAATCTAATTTTCTTATCAGTATTTATAATTTCACTTGCTTTTTTAATCATTTTTATTCCACCTTTACAAAATATGACAATTTATTTACTAAATCATTTCTTTTATATAAGAAGCTTATATAGTTTTTCGTATTTATTCTTTGTCTACTAGCCATTGTGATATTAGCAATACAATCATACTCACCAATAGCAAAAAAGTTTTTAGTTTTTATATAAAATCTTAAACCTGTTAATGATTCTCTAATATTTACTAATCTTACATATTTGATATTTAACTTAATACTTTTTAGAATTTCTAAAAATTTTTGTTTAACTTCTTCAGAAGTAAAATTATTAATTTTAGGAAATACAATTTTTTTGACCATTTTTCTTTCCTCTGTTATACTTAAATTGCAAATATTTTTTATGTGGTTGCTTGTTTGACCTGTTGTCTTTCAAGCAACTTTTTTTATAAAATAATCACCTTTTAATAAATCTTTATAAGGATTTATATAATCACCAGCAATATCTTTTAAATATCCATCTTCATAATCTACTAAAACTAAGTCCTCATAATCATCATTACGTAATATTACCTCTTTACCTTGTTTACAAAACGAAATTGCTTCTTTTATTGTTAATCTATCCATTGTATACACCTCTTAAAATGGAAATACTTCTCCATTAGCTTTATAATGCCAATCTTTGCTATAACCTTCTTTTAGTAATAAACTATTTATTTCTAATAAGTTTTTAAGAACATCTTTGGCTTTACATGGAAATAAATTTGTTTTCTTGCCTCGATTATTTTTTACAGTACGTATTCTCATTTTTTTCTTCTCCTTTTTATTCTTTGAATAAATGCATAACATTGACGGTCATCAGCACATACTGGAACAGCAAGACCGCATATTAAATGCAATATATGCACCTGCCCTTTATTCAATTTTTCACCGCACCGCCAACATTTCATACTAAATCACCTTTAATTTTGGTTTTCCTTGAACAAATGCTAATACACTATTAAATTTGTATCGCACCATTTTACCTTCTCTTATTTCTTCAAATACACCACGATATCCAAGTTCTCTAACCATACTAGGTTTTAAACCTGTAAATTCTTCAACTTGTTTTGCAGTAGATATGCCAGCAGGTGAACAATACTTGCTATAATCATTTTTACCGCTTAATTGTTGTCTTAGTAACGTATTTTCTTCTTTTAATGCTTTGTTTTCATCTATCAATCGCTTAGCCTCATTTAAAAAAGAATTATCAAACATTTTTTCACCTCTCTTTCATTGGTGCGTACCAAGCACCATAGCAGAACTACTTGCAAACCTCCCTGCCGATTAAAATTTGTTAAGAAGATTGTCAGATTTGCTCTTTAGATTATTTTTATTTTTGTTATGTTAATAACTCTGCTATGGCTTGCTACGCACCAATATATTTGTTATAATTCAATTACAAGATTTTATTTATTAGCTGAGCTGTTTACTGGACGGTTCGGCTTTTTTATTTTTACAAAACTTTAATATCAAAATATCTTTTGTCATCAGCCTAAATGTATTCAATATTTGTTTATATTTAGGCTGTTCTTTTTTGTCTATTTTTCCGTCAGAACCAATCTCAATTAAGTCATCTATACATTTATTAGATTTTTTTATATTGGTTATGAAACTTAATACGGTTTCTGAAAAACTTTTACTTTCAATAGGGGCAAGTAATTTTTGACCTAGTTTATAGGTTAATAAGTACTGATACCCTATATATTCACTACCATAAATCTCAACAATATCATTCATCTTATCTATAGTTGGTTTAACTTGATTAGCTTCATACTTTGCCAATGTCCTAACACTGATATCTAATAATTCGCTTGCTTGTTCTTGCGTATAACCTGCACTTTTTCGTGCTTCTATAAGTAGTAATCCGAAATCTTTTATCATGGTTTATTACCTCAATTAGAATTACAATAAAATTAACTAAGCAATATTTTTTTGCTCTCCACAGAAGCAATGTCCTTTATAAATCCATTTATCATCTGCTTTAGCAAATGTTATATATGTTCCTTCAAATCTACCTGTTCGTGGATTATCTCTATGACCATAAGCTTCTCCACATTGTATTAAATCTGAGTTATACGTTATAGGTGGTACACATTCAGCAAACCAATTTACTATACTTTCATCAACTACATCTCCAACTTTAGCAAAGTCTTTGAATTCTAAATCACTTTTTTGCCAGTCGTCCATAGTTTTAATTATTCCTGTTTCTTGTTCTAGCGTTTCATCAGCTTGTTCAGACTTTTCAAAGTAACAAATTTTTCCTTTTGTAAAATCTTCGACGCCTTCAAGTGTTACATCATAAATTTTTTGAATAGATACATATTCATAATCGCCGTGTTTATAATCGTTAGCGGTTATTTCTCTATCGACGATTACTTCTTCAATAGAAGCACTTTCAAATTTTAAGCCAGTAGCATATCTTTCTATATAAGCAATAGCTTTTTCGAAAGTATCCCAAACAGTTACTGTGTTTTCTAAAGCGTCCTCTTCATTTCCATATTTAAACCAGTAACGAGTTACTTCATAATATTTATTACTCTTAAAATTTTTATTTAACATATTTATTTTTCCTTTCTTTTTTCTAGCGTGTACCACGCACCCAGCAATATTATTTACTTTTTAGGGGAAAGTAATTTTTGCCATTAGATTTTTTATTGCTGGGTCAGTGCTACACGCTAGTTAGTTTAATTTTAACAATTTAAAATTGTTAAAATATCTAAAAAAATAGAGATTTTATAGAATATCCACTGTCTTTTTCAATTTTTTTCATAATAGGAATTCTAGGAAAACTCTTACCTTGTTCCCAATTACACCATGTTTGTTGAGTAACATTATATTTCTTTGCCATTTCCTTTTGGGTACGTTTTCCTCTATATTTAATTAAATACTTTCTCATTATTCCACCTCTTAACAATTATATTTTGTTGTTATGTGTTTATTATAAAACAAATTTAATTTGTTGTCAATTCTTTTTAACAATTTGTTTTTGTGTATTTAAAAATACAAATAAAAATTGTATAATTTATAACAAGGAGGGATTGTATGTCTATTGGAAAAAAGATAAAACAACTTCGTGAAAATAAAGGACTATCTCAAAAAGAATTAGCTGATAGTTTAGGCGTAACACAACAAGCTATAGATGCTTGGGAACGTTCTATAACAAATCCACGAAAAAAGAGTATTGATAAATTATCTTCATTTTTTAATGTTAATGGTGGCTTTTTCTTTGAAGATGATATACAAAATAAGACTCCTTCTAATGAAATGATTATAAAAAAAGAAAATAAGCCAAAAGACCTAATTAAATTATTAGAAAAAGAAGAATATACCTTAAATGGTGTTTTAGTAAATCAAGAGGACAAAGAAAAATTAAAGCGTATAATTGAAGCTGCTTTTTGGGACGCAAAAGAAAAAAATAAACGTAAGAAGTGATTTTTATGTTAAATCTAAAATTGCGTGCCAAAAATCTAGTAAAAAAATATGGCACATCAGACCCATACTATATTGCTAGAGAGCTAAAATTTGAAATAGTATTTTGTGATATGCCATATAAAATAAATGGAATGTGGCGACGCATTTTAAGACGCAAATATATTTTTATTGATGAAAACTTAAACGAATGGCAGAAAAAAGCTGTTTTATGTCATGAGCTAGGACATTTTTTATGCCATAAAGGTTACTCCAGTTATAATATTGCTGGTAGAACATTTTTCCAAAACACGCGCAAAGAAAACGAAGCCAATACATTTAGTGCTGAACTAATGTCCTATTCTAGTGATGTTGATAAACGATACATTATCCAAATTCTAGAATTAGGACATAAAAAATAATTATTATATATACCCATAGTTATAAACTTTATTTTTATAAATTAACATTGGAGGATTCTTACATATGGAAATCTTTGAATTATTTAAAGACAAAACAAACAAAAATGTAATAAATAGTCAAAAAGATAATATAAATATAGAAAAAGCTAAAGAATTTGATTTAAATATTGAAAAAATACTTGAAAACTGGGAAAATTATCACGCTATACGAGAAATTATAGCTAACGCTTTAGATGAGCAAATACTTACAAAAACAAAAGATATAGAAATAAAACAAACCAGTGATGGTTGGTGGCACATTATAGATTTTGGTCGTGGTTTAAACTATCATCACTTAACACAAAATGAAAATGAAGAAAAATTAAATAATAATAAATTAATAGGTCGTTTTGGAGTAGGTTTAAAAGATGCTTTAGCAACATTATATCGACATAATATTAAAGTAGAAATAAAATCTAAATATGGAATTATTAGACTAAAAACAGCATCAAAAGCTGGTTTTGACGATATAATAACACTACATGCTGAAATAACTCCTCCAAATGATATAAATATGATTGGTACAGATTTTTGTTTATATGGTTGTACCAAAGAAGATATAGAACAAGCAAAATCTCTATTTTTAAAATTTACAAAAAATAACCTATTAGAAACTACAAGATATGGTGAAGTTCTTAGCAATACTGGAGCAAACAGTAATATTTACATAAATGGTGTAAAAGTTGCTGAAGAACCTAATTTTTTATTTTCATATAATATTACAGCATTAAATGCTCAAATAAAAAAATCTCTTAATCGTGAACGAACAAATGTAGGAAGAACAGCCTATACTAGTAGAATAAAAGATATATTAAAAGATTGTCAGTCTAATATTGTTATTGAAAAATTAATAGAAGATTTACAAGAATTTAGTTCTGGAAACAGACATGATGAATTATCTTGGAATGATATAGCTATGTATGCTTCCATGAAAATAAGTGAATTAAATAGTAAAGCAACATTTATTACTGCTAGTGATTTACAAAACACACCATCATTAATAGACAATATGTTAAGAAATGGTCATACACCAATTGTTGTTCCAGATAACTTAATTAGTAAAATCGAAGATTATAATATTGGAGCAACGGAAGGTAAAACATTAATAACTGCTAATCAATACATTATTGAAGAACAAAAGAATTTTATTCCACAGATAATAGATATAAATTCACTTTCTTCAAATGAACGTAATATATACAATAAAACAGAAAAAATTTTAGAATTAATCGGTGGCAGAGCATCTAATATAAAAGCTATACAAATAGTAGATAAAATTTATGAAAATGAATTTTTTGATGAAACTGTGGGTTTATGGATACCTGATGAAGGTCGTATTTTAATCAAGAGAACACAACTCCAATCTTTATATAAATATGCAGGTACTTTATTACATGAATGTTGTCATGCAATAAGTGGTTTTGGAGATGTATCCAGAGATTTTGAAAAAGAACTTACTACTATTATTGGTGTTTTAGCAAGTAAAATAATATAATTTTTATAAATTAACATTTACGTGAGGAGGTATTTTCATTATGATTATGCTAAAAAATATTGATACTGGAGTTATAAAAAAAGCTCCTACAGGTTATTCTTGGACTACTTTTTTATTTGGTTTTTTCCCTGCATTATTTAGAGGAGATTTAAAATGGGCTTGCATATTTTTTATAGCTAATTTAGCTATCGGCTCAATAACTTTTGGAATAGGAGCATTTATTTTTAATATTATATTTGCAGGTCTTTATAATAAAATTTATATTAAAGAACTTTTATCTAAAAGATTTACTTATGCAGATGAAACATCTCGTAATTATTTAGTAAAACATAACATTATTTCAAACACTATAGATAACTCAACAAATGTTATTGAAGATAAAACTACTAAATAAAAATTATCAAACAAAGGAGTTATATTATTATGGCTAAAAAAGGTTGCTTAGGTTGTTTAGGCTTTATCATTGCTCTTTTAGTTTTAGGAGGTATTATTGGTGCTATTAGTGGTAGCAACGATAACGATTCATCAACCTCTACCTCCTCAAACAAAACAATAAAAACAGAAGGTCTTACATACCAAAAATTTGTTGATTTACAAATGGGTATTACTGTTGAAGATGTCAATAAAATTATAGGAACTGAAGGCGAATTAGAAAGTTCAAATAAATTTGGCGATATTGAAACAAAATCTTATCGTTGGCATGAAGGTATGGCAAACATGAATTGTATGTTCCAAAATGGGCAAATGGTAAGTAAAGCAATGGCAGATTTCTCTAGTTTAGTAAACATAGATGGAAAAGATATTACATTAGAACAATTTAATAATATACAAATGGGTTCTTCTTATGAAGAAGTATGTAAAGTAGTAGGAAGAGAAGGATTATTATCCTCTCAAGTTAATATTGTTGGACAAGAATCAATTATGTATACTTGGATGAATAAAAATGGTGGCAATTTTAATGTTACATTTAGTAATGGCGTTGTTAGTATGAAATCTCAATTTGGCTTGAAATAAAAATAAAGCACTAGATATAATTCTAGTGCTTTATTGATAATATAAGTTATACTATGCAAAAAATAAAAAACTCTCCCAACTTATATTGTAAATAATCCTATATAAATGAGGTGAAAAATATGAGTAATCTTGCATATATTGATGATTATAAAGAACGATTTGAGTTAATCAACGGAAAAATTGTTATGATGTCGCCACGTCCTAGAATAGACCATAGTAGAGCATTAGGTAATATTTTTTCCGAATTTAGAACATATTTAAAAGGGAAAAAATGTGAAGCTTTTGCTGATGGTGTAGATGTATATTTAGATGAAAAAAACCATTTCATTCCTGATGTAATGATTATATGTAATAAAAATATTATTACTGATTTAAATATACAAGGTGTACCAGATTTAGTAGTAGAGGTATTATCTCCATCTACAGCCAAAAATGATAAAGGAATAAAAAAAGATATTTATGAAAAATTTGGTGTAAAAGAATACTGGATAGTAAACACTGTAGATAAATCTGTAGAGGTATATTTAAATAATAACAATCGATTTTATTTAGATAATATTTATGTATATTTCACAGATGAAGAAATAGCAGAAAATGAAGCTTTAGCAAATGATGATAAAAACAAGCTTACTATTTACACTGATATAAAAGTATCAGTATGTGATAACTTAGTAATTAAAGTAAAAGATATCTTTGAAAATATATAAAAGGGCTAATTAATAGCCCTTTTATAATAAACATATTATTCTATTTTACCGGTACAAATTCAATTTTTAACATCATACCTAAAGCATTTGCTAATCGTTGTAATGTTTTTATTGATGGATTAGCTGAACCATTTTCTAATTTACTAATATCTCCTTGAGTAATCCCTGTAAGTTCAGATAATTGTTTCTGTGTAATTTTTTTAGCTTTTCTAGCTTCAATTAAAGTATCAATAATTTGAAGTTCTGGCTGAATGTTATTCCATTCTTTTTTAAAATCATCATCTTTTAATTGTTCATTTAAATATTTTTGAATATCACTCATAATAAATCCTCTCTTTCTAAATAAATTTTACGATATTTTTTAGCTAATTCTATTTCTTTTTTAGGTGTTTTTTGTGTTTTTTTTACAAAACCATTAGTTAAAATAATTTTTTTACCAACTCTGAAAAAGTATAAAATTCTACTAATATTACTACCTTGTTTTATTCTAAGCTCACATATTCCATCATCTAAAACTTTTGAATACGGTTCAGTTAATTCATTGCCATATTTTTCTAATCTAATAATCATACCAACAGCCTTAGCACGCATTTTAATATCAAGAACATCTAAAAATTCTTTAACTGGAATAGTATTATCATCTTTTTTGAAAAATATGACCTCAAATTCATTTTTATCGGTCAAATAAATCACCTCATAATAAAATATATGTTATATCCTATATATATTTTATATGTTATATCATATAAAATCAAGAAAAATATTACCTTGACTATTAATTTAGTCTTTATTTATTACTTTTTATGTTCAGAAAACCGAATTAAAATATTACACTAAATTGAATAAATATCTATTTTATAAATCTATTGTAAACATAAAATTAATGGCCAAAAGAAAATAACAAAACAAAAGTATCTATAGAAAGGATTTGTTAGATATGGCAACACAAGGTAAAATATTGGTCTATAAAAGACAAGGAAAAAAAGGTACTACTTACACATATAGACTAGAAGCAGGTCGTGACCCTATCACAGGAAAAAGAAAACGTGTTTCTAAGAGTGGATTTAAAACCGCTAAAGAAGCTCGAGCTGCTGCACAACCTATTCTTAATAAGTTATTACTTGGGAAAAACGTAATTGAAAGTAATATTACATTTAAAGAATATGCTGATGAATGGATAAAAGAATATAGTTTACATCTAAAAAAGGCTAGTCTACCTACTTTAATAAGCAATGTAAAAATTGGGATTAAATATTTTGGTAATAAAAAAATAAAAGATATAACAATCCATGATTATCAATCATTTCTAAATAATTATGCTATCGGACGAAAAAAATCAACACTAGAAAGAGCCCATGTTATATTGAAAAATTTATTCAATACAGCTGTAAAATATTCCATTATAAATTCAAATCCAGCAGATAATATTATAATGCCTAAAATAGAACCAACAAAAAAAGATATAACATCTATGTATTTAACTAAAAATGAACTATTAAATTTTTTGGATTTTGCTAAAAATTATAAAGGCTATGGTAGTAACTATTTTTATCCATTATGTTTAACACTTGCATTTACTGGTATTCGTCTTGGTGAAGCATGTGCTTTACTATGGGATAATATTGATATTGAAAATAAAACAATAAAAATTGAATCTAGTATGTATTCTAAAAACCAAAATGAATATGAACGACAAAATTCACCTAAAAATTTATCTAGTATTAGAACTATAATAATTGGTAATACATTAGCAACAGAATTAAAAAAATGGAAAACAGAACAATTAACTTTACGTGTTCTTTATGGCACACGTAACAATAAACCAAATTTAGATTTTGTATTTACAAGATTTGAAAAAACAAAATTTAAAGAAATTGCAGTTTTACAACCAACTGTACAATTAATTTTTACAAAAATAAATAAAAAACATTTATTTAATAAAAAAATTTATGCTCATTTATTTCGTCATACACATGTATCTTTATTAGCTGAAGCTGGTAATATAAGTTTAGAATCAATCCAACAAAGATTAGGTCATTCCAGTGATGAAACAACTCGCAAAATATATCTTCATATAACAGAAAAATCTAAATTAGATACAGCAAATACATTTGAAAATTATATGACTAAATAAAAACGGCAACAAAATGGCAACAATAAAAAAGTACCTGCATAAAACAGGCACTTTTATAAATAAATATACGAATATTATTTTCTCACAAAAGTCATAATTATAGTATCTTCACTATAATTATGCTTCATTTTCTCATAGTCTTTAGCCTCAATAGGTGTTATAACTACAGTCTCTAAGCTAGGATTTAATTTATTTACCTTTTCTACTACGCCTAAATGTTCATCACCATGAAAACTTCCTTGTACATGGAGGACTTTTGTATCTTTATGTTCCTTTAAAAATTCAACAATACTTTCCGCCATGGTATCATCTTTTAAGCATTGAGCTTTATAGAAAGCTTCTATCCTTTCTGGTGTCATCATCATATGACTTTGACCATCGCTCATAGACATATAATTTTTGAATTTATCATAATATCTTTCATATTCTACTAAATGTTTTTTCGGCAAATAAATTTTATCTTTATCTTCAATTAAAGCTAAATCACCTACTTTTGTATATTGATTAGCTATTCTTCGTGGAATATTCGATGCTAAAACATACATATCTTTTTCTTTAGCAAATTCTACTAATGGTTTATAATCTGTTTGGTAATTTTCCCATGGACGAGAATTATTTATAAATTCTATTTCTGTTATTTCATCATTCAAATATTTATCCATTACAGGCTGAACATCTCTTTCAAACATTTCCATAGATAATATCATATCTTTATTTTGTTTATACATCTCTTGAAGAAATGATAATTCTGCTTCATGAATAGATTTTTGGTCGTGATATTCATCAAAAAATACTACATCATAATTTTGAGAAATGCTTACCGCTTTATCTAAATTAATTTTTTCTCCTTGATAATAATACTCTACGTCAGATTTTCCATCTTGTGCTTGAGCCATACCTCCCAAACAACTAGTCAATACCAGCCCACTACAAGCAATTATCTGCCAAAACTTTTTCAAAATACCATCTCCTTTTAGTAAAAATTTATTTATTAATTAAAACAAAGTAGCAAGATTTTACCCTGCTACTTTATTTAATTTATTTTATTATCTTAGAAAGTCCATTCTGCACCCAAACGCCAAATCATACCATCTAAACCAATATCACTAATCTTTTTGTCAAAAATATTATCTACACCTGCATAAACTCTATTTTCTTCACCAAATTTTTTATTGAGTACAAAATTAGTTGTAGTAAAATTATAATCATTATCATTATAATGGTATTTATTAGCCCATTGTTGCCATAAAATCGCACTATATCCCCAATCATCATGGTCATCATATAATAATTGCAATGTAGTCATATTTCTTGCTCTATTATCTAAACGATCACCACTAACTTTATCTGTTGCATCAAGCCAATTACTTGTTGCTTTTATTGTCCATTTATCATCTAAATTGCGACCAATTTCCATTTCCACACCATCAATTTCAGCTTCATCTACATTTATATATCTTTGATCATAATAACTACTACCTATTTGTTTTGTAGTAATTAAATTTTTAACATCATTATTGAAATATGTTAATTTACCAAAATTATTATCTTTTTCAGCTTCAAAACTGATATCCCATGAAGTAGATTTTTCCGGTTTTAAATCTGGATTGCCTTCAACACGTACTGTCATTGGTCCCATCGCACGCTCCATTACCATATATAATTCACTAATAGTTGGAGCTTTGAAGCCTTTACCCCAATTAGCCTTAATGCGACTATTATCACTAATAAAATATGTCGCACCTATTTTTGGTGTAACTTCCCCACCAAAAGAACTATTATGGTCATAACGTATAGATGGAATTACTAATAATTTATCATTTACTTGCCATTCATCTTGGATATACCCTGCATAATTTGTAATATCTTTATCTGAATAAGATTTTGGACTATTATAACCATTACCTGACTGACTTACTTGATGTACATTATCGCCTCCATCACCCAAACGAGTACCTTCGACTTTATTTTGACGATATTCGCCGCCAAATGTCAAAAGATGATTATCACTTAATTGTATAGTATTCTTACCTTCTATGCCCCAAAGCGTATAAGTGGATTTATCCCAATCATATTTTGGATACATTGAACCCAAAATATTTTCCATTGGTCCTGGAAAATTATTGCGATAATTATATAAATTATTTTCTTTATCCAATCTACTATAAAAAGTCCTAATCATATAATCACTATTATCAGTTTTGCCACTATAACCTAAACTATAATCATATCTTCTATAATCATACCATTCTTTTTTATCCTTACTAGTTTGAAAAACGCCTGTTGATGTATATTTATCAGCATAATCTGCCTTTGTATGCTCATTATAATAGCCAAGCGTCAAATCAATTTCTTTATCATTTCCTAAATCCCATGTTCCAGCAAAATTAAAATCTTGGATAGGGCCATAATAATTACTTCCTTCGTCTCCAGATTGCATATTTTTTCGTACATCACTAAAACGCATATCAAAAGTAGAACTAAAATTTCCTTGTTTTCCAAAATCTATATGATAATAATTATTTATAGCTTCTGATCCTGTAGAAAGACCTACCATAACGGATGGTTCTTTTGATTTTTTAGTGATGATATTAATTACTCCACCTAAAGCATCTGAACCATATTGTGCTGAAGCACTGCCACGCACAATTTCAATACGTTCAATATTTGACAGACTCAAGCGACCTAAGGCATAAACATTTTGTGTGGCACTTGTATCTTCTCCAGCAAATCTTTTACCATCTATTAAAATTAAAGTATGATTTGTGCTCATTCCACGAATCATCACATTATGACCTGCCATACCTGCTGAAGTTACATCTACATTAGCTGCCAAACGAAGTGCAGAATAAACATCTGTTGCTCCTAATTGTTCAATATCTTCTTTAGTAATTACTTCTACAGTTTGCGGTACAGCTTTTACTTCCTCTTGAGTTCGTGTCGCTGTAACTACTACATCTGGTGTAACTATCACGTCATTATTTTGTATATCTTGTGCATATACTGGACTTGATAAACCTAATAACACTGATAAAGTCAATAAAGTTTGTTGTTTTTTTGTAGATAATCTCATTATATTAACTCCTTTGTATGTAATTGTTTATATTAACAATAATCATTATCATTAATATAAACAGATTAAACGTATTATTTGCTTTTCTTTAGCTATGAATATTTTTTATTTAAAAAGTAATCTCTGCTCCTACACGCCAAATTCTGCCTTCTAAATAAATATCTCCTATTTTTTTATCTCCAATATTATCTACACCTGCATAAACTCGTCCACTTCGACCATCATCAAAAGCGAATTTTTTATTTACTACAAAGTTTAAAGTATTATAATCATAATTTTCATTGGCATAATGATAATTACTTACCCAAGAATTCCAAAGTTTAGCACTATATCCATTAATATCATTATCATCATAATTCAATTCTAAAGTGGAAATATTATCGGCTGTCGCAGATACTTTTTCCCCATCACTGTCTTTAGCATTGAGCCAATTACTAGTCGCTCTAATAGACCAATTGTCATTGAATTGGCGACCTACTTCAAATTCTACGCCATCAGTTTTGGCATCTTGAGCATTGATAAATGTATTTTTTCCATTTACCTTATCATCTGTTATTAAATTATCATATTTACTATTAAAATAATTTAATTTCAACCAATTATTATCTTTTTCAGCTTCAAAACCGAGTTCCCATGTAGTAGCTTCTTCTGGTTTCAAATCTGGATTTCCATATATCGTAGTAAAACCATGATCTTGCCCAGCATATAATTCCACTAAATTCGGAGCTCTCCATGATTTACCCCAATTCGCTTTTATACGACTATTATCACTTAGAAAATAAGTTGCCCCTAATTTTGGTGTTGTTTTTCCGCCAAATTGTTCATCATGGTCATATCTTACTGCTGGAATAAATAAAATTTTATCATTTATAAACCATTCATCTTGAATATATCCAGCATAAGCAGAATTATCCTTGCTATTACCTTCACCTAAAGCTAAGATTTGGCCTTCTACACCTATATTTTTATATTCAACACCATAAGTTAATAAATGCTCATCTCCTGCTTGTACTGTATTTTTAGCTTCAATACCTAAAGTATCAAATGTGTTTTGCTTATAACTATTATTTTTACTGCCTTTATATTCTTCCTTATCATATCGATTATAATAAGCTCTAATCATATAATTACTATTATCGCCTTTTCCATTATAAGCTATACTATAATCTTGATTTGTCTTATCATAATTTGCAGAACTTTTGCCCATTCCCATAGAAGAATAATCTGTTATTTTCTTTGATTTTTCATCATAATAACCTATATAAAAATCTACATTATTATTATCATCAAATGCATACGTTCCACTAAAATCATAATTCGTTCTAGGGCCAAAATAATTCGTCCCTGTGCCACCAACAAATTCACGTTTACGATATTTAGCAAAATTAGCATTCACTACCCCATTGAATTTACCTTGCTGACCTAAATCAAAACGATAATAATTATTCATGACATCAGTTCCTGTATTTGCTCCTACAGTTACAGATTGTTCTTTGGATTTTTTCGTAATAATATTGATTACTCCACTTTCAGCATCTGCACCATATTGAGCGGAGGCTGCACCTCTAACAATCTCAATGCGTTCTACACTAGATAAATTTATCTTATCTAAATCAAAAGCTCCTCTAGTCATTGATGAATATTCATTTGACATTCTTCTACCATCTAATAATACTAAAGCACCTGCATTTTTCCCACGAACCATCAATCTATGACCTGCACCTATTTGAGAAACATCAACATTTGTTGCCAATTTCAAAGCAGAATAAATATCTGTTGCTCCTAATTGTTCAATATCTTCACTTGTGATGACTTCTACTGCATTAGGTACAGCTTTCACTTCTTGTTGAGTTTTCGTAGCTGTTACCACTACATCTGGTGTTTGGATTACTTCACTAGCTTGCGTACAACTTGTCAATCCCATCAATATAGATAAAGTTAAAAGTGTAGATTTACGTTTTTTTGTTAGCATTGCTCGTCTCCTTTATTATAAAATTAAGTTTTATTAATAATAATCATTATCGTTTATACTTTAAAAATTATGGCAGTTATCAAAATTAATCATAACTGCCTTATTTTATTTATATATTTAACCTTGTGCTGCTATTGGCTGAACTTCAAAAGATTTTTTGCCCATCAATAATTGTTGTGTAAGTTCTATTATTGTCTGTGTAATATTATTTTGCCAAAATTGACCAGCAATCGTCATTTTATAAGTATGACCACATTTTTCAAATAAGCCATATTCCACCCAAATATTGAGTACTTCTTCTAATTGTAAAAGTTCTTCACTATATACTTGAGCTAATTTTTGCATATTTACCATACAATTTTCAGTTTGTGCTTGAATATCCTTAAATAAAACTTTGCCTTCTGCTTCTTTGGTTAAAACCATCAATGGCCATTTTCCTTCATCAATAGCATTCATATAACGTTGTAAATCTCTATTTAAAAACATAGAAATATCTCCTACAAAACCGCCAGCCCCTGAACCAAATGGTATCACATCAGCTCCTGATTTTGCCAAAGTATTATACATACTGCGTTCACGATTTGTTTTTGCCCAATGACAGACACTCAATCGCTTATAAGCTAATTCATCTAAATATGAAATAGCTGCTTCTAAATATTTTGCCTGTTGTTTTGTCGTTGCCGCAGGTGGTATTTTGCCATTATCTATTGCTTTTTTTAATGCAGATTGTTCAAACACATTTAATTGATACAAATCCATACCATCAATTGGCAAACTATCTGCTATTTTTAAATCATTTACAAAGTTATCCACATCTTGAGCAGGTAAACCATAAATCAAATCTATGATTAATACGGCTTGATTATAACTTGCAGCTCGTTTGAGATTTTCAATAACAGTTTCTTTATCATCTTTGCGTCCCATACTTTGACGGATAGCTGTATCAAAAGATTGTACGCCCACAGATATGCGATTTACACCATGTTTAAACCATACTTGCAGTTTTTCATCAACTAAATCATGTACACGAGCTTCCATAGTTATTTCGCAATCATTAGCAAGTGGCAATACTTCATTCATAGTTTTTAATAATCTATCTGCATTATATGGTGATAATGTAGATGGTGTTCCGCCACCAAAAAATACAGCATTGATCACACTATCTTGTACATATCTATATTCTTTTGCCATTAATAATTGCTTGATTAATCTATCTACATACATGGTTTCGCGTTCTTCATTAGAATAATTCTGGAAAAAACCACAATATAGACAAATTTGACTGCAAAAAGGAATGTGTATATATACTGCTTTCTTTTTACTTTTATCTCCTTTTCTTTGCATATATTCAAGCCAAATTTCTTGCTGTTTTACAGGTGGTACCATCTGTCCATTTGCCCCTGGATGAACTACTCTTTTTTTGCTAAAAGTCTCCGTCAAAGACTGACAAGATTTTTCCCCTATCATCATCTTATATTGTTCAGTTGATAGACTATCTAATATTTCTCTTATTTTGCTCATAAATTCATTTCACCACTCATTTTTGCTTTAATCTCACTAAATACTTTCTTTGCATTAGCCAAATCTTGCTCGTCAGGGTGTGTACTAGCTTTGCGATGACGTTCTAAACGCTTTTCATCTACTGCGTGAAAATTTTCTTTAGAAACTTTCGTGCCAAACATTTTTTTCATTGCCTCTAATAATTTAGGATCAATCTTTCCTTGGCAGATAAATCTCCCCATAACCTCATTAGAACTATCTAACATATCTATACCATTTTGCAAACTAGTTTTTGCATGTTCTGAATCTGGTTCAGCTCCTAGCGTAGCATATACAGCCACTTTATTATTACGAATGGATTTCAAAAATTTACTAGCTTTTATATCAGCTGTTCCTTTGTCCACCCAAAAACCCACAACAACTAAATCATAACCTGTAACATCAGGATTATCTTCTACTTTATAAATATCACAATTCGGAGCTAAAACTTCGGCAATAGCTTCTCCTACCATTTTTGTATTACCTGTTAAACTAGAATAAACTACTATTGATTTCATTTTTTATCTCCTTCTTTTCTATAAAAAATATATCTTTACTCAAATTATAGTCTAAATTTATCTTAAACACACTAAAATTTAAAACTTTTATTTTATATCAATTAGATTATTCATTATAATTTTTTAATTGATATCTACTAATTACCAACAAGATTAATGTGATAATTATTAAATAAATCATATCTAACAAACTATACATACTAAATACTTCTGTACGCAATAAATTATTCGCTAAAGTCAATGGCAAAATCCCCACTACAATCTGCAACCAATCCGGCAAATTATACAACGGAAAAAATGTACCACAGAAGAAAGTCATCGGTGTAATTATAAAATTTATCACTGAAGATAACGCATCTGGATTTTTGATCCAAAGACCTATGGCAATCCCTAAAATACCAAAGCAAAAGGCAGATAATAAAATCCCTAAAAATCCCCAAAGGCTCAACATCGGCACATCAAAAAACACCATAGCTATGATATAGATAATACCTCCAGCTATAAAACCACGAGTAACTCCAGCCAAAGTGATGCCTAATATAACTTGAAAAGCCGAAATTGGACTCAATAATAATGTCTGGAATGTTTTAAAATAAAATCTTCCCACACTCACTGATAATGATGTCTGTTGAAAAGCATTCATCATGACTGTTATAGATAGCATTCCCTTTGCCAAAAAAGGTAAATAACCACCATGGATATTATTCATTACAGGTCCAATCCCCATGCCAAAGGCAAATAAATAAATTATCGGAAACATCACCGCTGAGAAAATATATCCTAATTTTCCCATCTTCTTTTGCAAAAGTGCCATTTCACGCATATATACTGCTAAAAAATTCAAAATCAATAAGCCTCCTTACCGATAAATCGTAAAAAAGCTTTTTCTAAAGTTATATCTTCATTTTCATCTTTTTGCATTATCTGCTTTATTTTTTCTACTTCATCTATCGCCAATAATTCTCCTTGTTTTAAAATAGCGATTTTATCACAAAGATATTCAGCTTCTTCCATATAATGAGTAGTGATAATTACACTTATCCCCATATTTTTTAGTTTTTTTATTTCTTGCCAAATATCATATCTCACATCAGGGTCTAATCCCACACTTGGTTCATCTAACAATAAGATTTTAGGCTTTACTAATAAAGCTCTAGCAATCATTGCTTTTCTAGCCATACCGCCAGATAATTTCTCAATCTTTCTATCTTGCCAAGTATTCATTTCAAATTGAGATATTATTCTTTCCACTTCATATTTATAATTTTTCACCTTATACAAACAGGCATAATATAGCAAAGCTTCTTTAACAGAAAATTCTCTTTCCATATTATTATCCTGCATGACAAAACCTAGCTGAGACTTTATCTTTGCTCTTTCTTTATCAGCATCAATCCCTAAAATATCAAGCTTACCTGAATTTGCTCTGCTTAAACCAGATATTATCTTCATCATACTCGTTTTACCAGCACCATTAGGGCCTAAAAGCCCCAATATCTCGCCTTTTTCAAGTGTGAAACTTATATCTTTTAAAATAATTTTATCCTTAATTTGTTTATTTATCTTATTTAAACTTAAAACCTGCACTAATTTTTCTCCCCTTGTTTTACATCATAAGGGAAACAAACTAAATGTTTTTGTCCATTTTGTTCTAAAGACATGACTGACGTTTCTACATCATATAAATCACAAAGTATTTTTTCTGTAAATACATCTTGCACCAAACCTTCAGCAAAAATCTTGCCTTTTTTCACCGCCACTAAGCGATGACTATATCTAGCAGCATGGTTTAAATCATGCAAGACCATAATCACCGTAATTTTTCTCGTTTCATATAATTTATATACTAAATTCATCAAATCCAATTGGTGTTTTACATCTAAATACGTAGTCGGTTCATCTAATAATAAAATCTCCGGATTTTGAGCTATTGCCATTGCCAGCCATGCTCTTTGACGTTCGCCACCAGATAAAGTATCTAATCTTCGATATCGCATATGTGATGTATTTGTCTGCGTCAATGCTTCTTCGATTTTTTCTTCATCAATTTTATTTGGCGAAGAAAATAATCCTTGATGTGGCATTCTACCATAACAGACTAAATCATAAACAGTCATATCCATCGGAGCCGTTGAAGATTGTGGCAATATTGACATCTTGCGTGCTATATCACCAGGTTTCATTTTTTGAATGTCTTTTCCTTCTAATAAAACAGTCCCATGTGTAGGCTTTAATAATCTACCTAAAGATTTTAATAATGTTGATTTTCCTGAACCATTTGGGCCAATAATACTTATTATCTCTGATTTATCTACCTTGAAATTCAATTTATCAGCAATGATTTTTTGCCCATATTGCAATGTAAGTTTATCTGCTTGTAAAATCATCTCTTTTGCATTCCCCTTTTCAATAAATAAAGGAAAAACGGTGCACCAATAAATGACATAAATACACCTACAGGCACCTCTATCGGACTAAAAGCAGTCCTTGCCACTGTATCCGCTACAATAAGTAAAATCCCACCAAAAATAGCTGAACTTGGCAATAAATAGTTAAAATCAGAACCCACTACTAAACGCATCATATGTGGCACTATAAGACCAACAAATGTGAGCATACCTGCTACACTTACAGCAGAAGCAGCTAATAAAGCCGCCAGCGTAACGAGGAAAAATCTTGTAGCTTCCACTCGTGTTCCCAAACTTTTTGCTACATCATCACCTAATTGCAAAGCATTTAACAATTTACTGCTGATACTCACACCTACTAAACCAATGATAGTATATGGCAAAATCATAGTTACATGCTTCCATGAAGCACCTGAAAAACCACCTGCCATCCAATTCACTGTACCTTGAATTTTATCGGAGAAAAATACCATCAAACATGTCATACCGCCAGCAAAAAATGCTGAAACTGCCACACCAGCTAAAATCAATTTAAGTGGCTGAATACCATCTTCCCATGCCAATGCAAATAAAATTAAAGTCGCTATCATCGCTCCTACAAAAGCTACGATTGGCACCATATTTGTATATTCAGGTAAAACAATCATAACTACCATAGCAGCAAGACCAGCCCCTGCTGATACCCCAATAATACCTGGATCTGCCAATGGATTTTTCAATACACCTTGTAATATACAGCCTGCAATAGCCAAATTTATACCAGCAAACATCGCTGTAAGCACTCTAGGAATGCGAATGTGATATAAAATTCTATAGCTTTCTGTATTTTGAACACCTACAAACACATTATATAAATCGCTAAATGATGTATTTGCTGTACCTATAATCACGCTGATAAATAAAACTGCTACCAACAAAATCAGTCCCAAAAACATCACTAAATTGCGTTTTTTACTTCTAGGATCTTTTATCTTTTCACTTATACTAGCAATAGCCATTACCATACCTCATATTTTTTATTCTTGTAAATATAAATCATCTGCCAATATATTTATCGCTTTAGCTATATTAGTACCAGGATTTACAGCAAATAACTGATATGGTAATACATATACTCTATTATTTTTCACAGCAGATATATCTTGCCACAAAGGATTTTGCCCTAAATTTTCATCTATACTATTTTTTACTGCATCCACATCACCATGAGTTACTACAAATATCGCCTCTGGATCTTGTGTAGCAATATATTCCATTCCTAATGGAATATAGCCACTGTCTTTTGCTACAGAATCCACATTATCTGCTATATTATTACCACCTAATCGTTTTAATAAATCTCCTGTAAAGGATTTACTTGTTGCCATGCTAAAGCTATCTGTCGTTCCCCAAATTATCAAACTTCTTGGAGCTGTTTTATTTTCTGCTCTAGCAATCGCTTTTTCATAATCAGCTTCTATTTCTTTGATTTTTGCTTGAGCAATTTCTTCTTCTCCTGTCAATTCTCCATAAAAACCTAAAGTGGATATCACATCTTCATATGTGTCTAAAGATTTAATCAACACAGGAATATTAGCTTTTTCTAAAGTAGGAATTAATTGCTGATGAAAAGGTACATTTACACCAATTACTAAATCAGGTTGTAATTTCAAAATAGTTTCTACACTAGGATTATGAATTACACCGATTTGCTCTATATTTTTTGTTCCTTCTTTAACTTCATCACTCAAAGCTTCTGAAGTCGGTTTTCCCACTATTGTATTAGTCTCTTTGCCGCCAGCATAATAATATAAATCTAAATGAGAAGCATTTAATAATACTACACGTTTAGGATGTGTTGGTATTGTTACCTCTCTACCTGTGCTATCTGTAACGACTCTTGTTGAACTGATATTATTTGTATCTTTTTCATGTGAGCGAAAGCCTAAAAACAATCCGCCAATAGCTATCAAACAAATAATGCCAAAGATTACTTTTCTTAAATAGCCACTCATATTTTCACCTCTTTATTTTTCAATCAACTTTTTATACAAATTTTATTTACATCTTTGCCAATTTTACTTATACAACTACATTTAGGACATTTTATTTCTACATATTTAACATTTCCATAAAAAAGCAATCTATTACATCGCTTACATCTATGTTCTGGTAATTTAGTTAACGTTTTCTTTTCGTCTTTTTTTTCATCATCTATAATAATATTTTCGATTTCTTCTTGTTTTAATATAACTTCTTGCATCAAAAACATCTCTTTTCTCAATATCAATTCAAATAAAAATTAACAGGAACATTCATACTAATACTTTCACCTAAACCATGACTAAATGGACATGCATTATATACTGCATTTAAAGCAGCCTTATCTAAATTCCCATTAACGCTAGAAACTACACCTGCACTGATTAAATTTCCTTTTGCATCAATAGTTACATTAATAATTACTGTGCCTTGCTGATTTAATCTAACAGCTGCATACGGATAAGATTTATGATTTTCCACAGCTTGAGCAAATCTACTTGCTACACTATATCTATCTTCTGTAACATTTGCTCTTCCACTAGCTCTTTCATTATCGCCACCAGCCATGCCTTCTGCTGTGCTACCACTTCCACTATTTTTATTTTCGCTACCAGAAAAATTCTCACCATCTCCCTGACCAATACCGCCACTGATTGCTTGCGTATCATCTTCTGATACTGTATTTGTCATATTATTGGAAGCTGGTAAAATTCCATCTTCTGCATTAAGTTCATCTTTTTCAATCTGCTTATTTTCTACATTATTTATTTGTTTTATATCTTTATTTTCATTTACTTCATTATTTTTATTTTCAATATTTTGATTATCATTATCACTATTATGCTTAAAAATATTTTCTATATCTTTACTAAATGAATTAAATGATGATTTTTCTTGAGCTTTCGCTATCTGTTCTGGTGTGTCCGCTAGATTAACTGTAATCAATTCTTCTTTTGGTCTTTGTATCTCTTGATGAAAGCCTGCTACCATAGCACCAATAGTTATGACTACTATAAAATGAAAAACAAATGATATTGAAAAAGATTTTTTCCAAATATGTTTTTTCATTGATTATTTCTCCTGAGTAGCTATGGATAATTTGGTTACACCTGCACTCTTGATTTCATTCATCACTTTGATTACTTTTCCATGTTCTACATTCTCATCAGCTCTTAAAATCACAGGAGTATCTGCTTTATCAGCTAATTGTTCCACTCGTGGTTTTATTTCTTCAATGCCCACCACAGTATCACCTATACTGATTGTTCCATCTTTCATTAGTGTAATAGCCACTGGCTTTGGTGCTTCTTGATGACTAGAAGATGCTACTGGCAAATTCACAGGCATGGATTTTTGATAAACCATTTGCAAAGTGCTAAATAAGAAAAACACCATCAAGAAAAATATAATATCAATCATCGGTATAATCATCAATCGTGGTGGTCTTGCCACGCGATTACTACGTATATTCATTATTATTTACCTCTTGCCTTACTAATCACTACAGTACAAACATTTTCTACATCAGTCAAAACACTATCTAAGCGATTACTAAAATAACTATGCACAATCAAGGCTAGCACGGCTACACAAAGACCAGTAGCAGTTGCGATTAACGCCTCACCTACACCACCAGTGATTAATGCAGGATTATCACCAGCAACATCTAATACGTTAAAAGAACTAATCATCCCCACCACTGTGCCTAATAAACCTAACAGCGGAGCCATTGTAACAATAGTATCTAAATAATTTAAATTTCGTTTTAAACCATTTGCCCTAACAGAAATATATTCTTCAAAACTTTCCTTCATTGACATTGGACACTCACGATATTTTAAGCCTATCGCCAATACATCACTGACAAAGCAACGATTATTAGCACATACTTTTTCTGTTTCTTGCCAATTACGCTCTTTAGCTAAAGCTAAAATTTGTTGAGCCATATCTTTATTATCGCCACAAGTCCTCTTATAATAGATAAAACGCTCAATACTAATAGCAACAACTAAAATAGAACAAGCTAAAAGTGGATACATCACCCAACCACCATGATGAAATAATTCTAATGCACTAATAATAAAATCCAATTTAAACGCACCTTTCTCTAAATAATAATCTTCGTTAAAAAGATAAAACTCCATAGAATAAATCTAAAATAAAATTTTGCTCATGCTCTAAATAAAGATAAATACACACAAAAATTTTATTCAAAAATATATTCTATGGAGTTCTAGACTCTCTTTTAAAAATTACATAAATAATTATATTGAAAACAATTCTCATTGTCAAATATTTTATGAACAATTTTTAAATCTATTCAATTTTATTTTTTAGTACATTCTAACCATTCTTGATAAATATACTCTTTCAATCTATTGAAAGTATCACTATCTTTTTTACCTACAGCTTTTCCTTCAAATTCTGTAGCACGAATACACAAATCACCAGAACTACTTACAATTACTTCATTGGCATTGATTAATTCATCTACTGTAAAAGGTCTTTCTTCTACTTCAATATTCAACGCTTTACATGCTTTTAATAAATGCGCTCTAGCAATACCAGGTAAAATATATTCATCAGCAGGATGAGTGATGAATTTTTTATCTTTAATTATATGCACATTACTATGAGCACATTCCGTAACTATATCACCGCGATGAAATACAGTTTCATCACAATTATTTTCCTTAGCATGTTGATAAGCTACTACACTAGGAATTAAATTCAAAGTCTTAATATTACAATGTAAAAATCTTGTATCTTCCATAGAAGTCAATTTATATTCTCTATCTTTATCTGTTATTTTTTCTGGACAAATTGTTATCCATAAATTAGCTTTTTGCTCTTTATCATAATTATGACTTCTAAGACCATTACCACCACGAGTAGCTTGCCAATATACAAACAGTTCATCATCATCTAATTTTTGTACTAATTCATTCAATAAATCTTTTAAATACTCTTTAGTAAATCCTAAATTGATATTTAACAATCTAGCACTATTAAAAAATCTATCCACATGTTCATCAATAGCCATGATTTTATAATTTCTAGCGCAAGTGGCATCATATACACCATCGCCAAACCAATGGGAACGATCTGACATAGGTATCATTATTTTATCAATTTCATCATATTTTCCATTATAATAACCTAAAGTTTTCATAAAAAATCTCCTTTAATTAGACAAAGACCCGAAGATTACTATTAAAATATATACATAAAATTAATAGAATTCTTCGGGTTTTTATTTCACTAAATTATGCTTCTTGCGCTTCTTGTTTGCAAATAACAACAATATCTTTTATTTCAGCACGGAAAAAGTCTGCTACACGATATGTATTGCTTTCATAAAAAGAAATACAATCAGAACCAGGTAAAGATGTAGCGTCATGATCTCTAAAAATTGTAGGTTCTCCTACATATTCTCTACCATCATTACAAATAACTCTTACAATGTGACCTTTGTATTGTTTAAAATCTTCATTAAACATGCACAATCGCTCCTTAAAACTTTGATTATTATAATTTTACCTTATACCATCTTTATTATCAACTATTAAACAATTATTTACAATATTTTATAATTTAGTATAATATTATATACGTTGTTTTTCCAACAAAGGAGTAGTTTTATGCAAAAATATTTAGATATACTCAAAAACTCAGCTTTATTTTCTGGTATTGATACAAAAGATTTAATCAATATGTTCAAATGCCTTTTGATGAACATAAAAACTTATGAGAAAAATTCTTATATACTCAAAGCCTCCGAACCACTTGTTGAAGTAGGTATAATTTTAAAAGGTAGAGTAAATATTATTAAAGAAGATTATTGGGGCAATCGAGCAATTCTCACTACGCTTTCAACAGGCGATTTATTTGGCGAAAGTTTTGTTTGCACGAATATTAACAATAATTGTTTTAGCATTGTAACTGCTGAAAAAGCTGAAATTATGTTTTTAAACTATCAAAAAATAACTTCACCTTGTCAATTTGCATGCAATTTTCATTCAAAAATCATTCAAAATATGCTTTTACTCATAGCTAAAAAAAATATACAATTAACAACAAAGATAGACCATTTAAGCAAAAAAACAACTCGTGAAAAAATCTTATCTTATCTATCTAGCGAAGCTTTAAAAAACAATAGTAATTCCTTTACCATTCCCTTCAATAGACAAGAACTTGCAGATTTTCTTTCTGTTGAAAGAAGTGCTATGTCTGCTGAATTATCACGCATGCAAAAAGATAAACTAATTACTTATCACAAAAATAATTTTACTTTATTATAATTTTTATTAAATGATTAAAATTTAGGAGTAATCACATGTTTAAATCTTTACGTTGGCTTATAAAATTTAGAAAAAATTTCCAAAATCTAAAAAAACATTATCAAATAATCATCTATGCTACTAAAAAAGACTTTGCTTATTATCAGCAAAAACAAAGTTTAAGCGATTATCAAATGGAAGAAGTGCTTTTTTATATAGCACGAATGCAAGACTATCATCAAAAAATCTCATCTATGTCACTTCTTCAAGCTGGCATCACTAAAAATAGAGATTTTCAAACTTATATCGGTTTATTTAAAAAAAATATGTTTAAATGCAATGAAATTTTAATGATAGGCGCTCGCCATGAATTATTGAGATTTCAACAAGATATAGATTTTCTAATCAATGATAAAAGCCATGATTTATTCAAGCACCTAAGCCCAGATATTCAAACAGCTTTTATTAATATTTATAAATTAACACATAACACCATAAAATCTATAGATGAAAACAATTTAAGAAATTTTGCTCAATATAAATATAAATTAGATATATTTCTAGAAAAACTTAATAAACGCCTATCTCCGCAAAAATATAATACACTTTTCAACGAAATCAACAAACTTCAACAAAAATCTTAACTAAAAAATTAAAAACTAAATATATAATCAACTAAATAATAAGTTTGCAAGAAGTAACTATATGTTACTTCTTTTTTTATGCAGATTTTATTGATTTTTTCTCTTGACTTCAACATAATTTAATGTATAATAATTGGTACTACCAATTATTTAAATAGATAGGGGTACACATTTGGAAGATAGAGGTTATATCTTAGTTTTAGAATATATCAAGGAATTAATCATTTCTGGTAATCTCAGTGTTGGTGATAAACTCCCTACTGAACGCAAATTATCTGAAACACTTTCTCTAAGTCGCAATACTATCCGTGATGCAATTCGCATTATGGGAAGCATGGGTTTTATTGAAAGCCGTCAAGGTTCTGGCAATTATTTATCTAATAAAATCAGTGGCAATATCTCCGCCACTATAAATTTCATGTTACTTTTAGAGCAATCTAATTTTACTGAAATTAATCAAATCAGACGTGCCATTGCCTTAGAATGTTTTCGCCATGTTTTTACAAAATGCACTGATAGAGAAATAAAATTGCTACAAAAAGTAGTAACAAAAATGGAGCAATGTCATCGTGAAAGCCACTATGACAAATTATTTCATGATATTATTTTACATATCTCTCAAAACAAATTAATGATTAGCATGATGAATGCACTTTCTAACGTATGTTGTACATTAATTGATAATATTTTTTTCAGCGCTACAGCTGAAACCAAAAATACAATTATCAATTCACACAAAGAAATTCTAAATTGCATCATCAATCGCAATGAATTAGCTGGTTATGCAGCTATTAATCACCATTACGATTTAGTTGATAAAGAAATATTAAAATGGAAGGCGGTTCTTTAAGTGAAATTACTTGAACAATTTGGTATTATTTTAACTTTAACTTTTATCGTTGAAACTTTTAAGGAACTCGTTCCATTACCTGTTCCCGCTAGTGTTTATGGCTTAGTTTTAATGCTTTTACTTTTAAAATTCAAAATTCTAAATATCTCTGCTATCAAAGATGCTAGTAAATTATTAATCGAAACTATGCCTATCATGTTCATTCCTGCTGCTGTTGGACTTTTAAATGCATGGAATGTAATTCGTGATTTATTAATTCCTTTGACCTTAGTAGTAAGCTTAACTACTGTTATTGTAATGGTTATTTCTGGTCATATAACACAATTTATTATTGTATCTAGTAAGAAGAAAAAGGAGCTTGCTAATTAGATGTTACAGGATCTTATCTTTAATTCAGCTTTATTTGGTTTGATTATTAGCTTATTAGCTTATGAAATAGGTTTGCGCATAAAACGTAAATTAAAAATTGCCATTTTCAATCCTTTGTTAATAGCAATAGGTCTTATAATCATTTTTTTAGTAACCTTCGATATTGATTATGAAGAATATAATCGAGGCGCTAAATATTTAGGTTATTTATTAACACCAGCTACAATCTGTCTTGCTGTTCCTTTATATGAACAACTAGAAGAATTGAAAAAAAACGTAAAAGCTATCATGGCTGGTATCATTTCTGGTGTAATCACTAGTATGAGTTGTATTTTAGCTTTATCTATTTTATTTAGCTTTAGTCACACAGAATATGTAACACTTTTACCAAAATCTATCACAACTGCTATAGGTATTGGTATATCTGAAGAATTAGGTGGTATCGTTACTATCACTATTGCTGTTATCATCATCACTGGTGTATTCGGCAATATGACTGCTGAATATATCTGCAAAGTATTTAAAATTTATGAACCTGTAGCCAAAGGTGTAGCAATCGGTTCATCTGCTCATGCTATGGGAACTGCAAAAGCAATTGAAATGGGCCCTATTGAAGCTGCTATCAGTAGCTTAACTATTGCCGTAGCTGGTATTGTTACTGTAATTGCTGTTTCATTCTACGCAACTTTATTATAAATTTTAAAATTTATAATAAAACAAAAAATAACACCTTAAAATAATCTTTTAAGGTGTTATTTTTTCTATATGATGAATTGTCAATCCAAGTGCGACACTTCTTTTAAAAATAAATTAAATGGATTATCCCAATTTAAACATTTTCTTGGTCTACTATTTAATAATATTAATTTTTCTATTAAATCATCATTAGATATTTT